>Ga0065721_10048799_pt1 | contig 82343 bp, 77 predicted proteins | sample Mesricmetagenome_FD_59108 | JGI IMG/M metagenome (GOLD analysis project Ga0065721, IMG submission 59108) | Mesophilic microbial community from rice straw/compost enrichment Sample: eDNA_1 v2 (version 2) | ecosystem: Engineered > Solid waste > Grass > Composting > Bioreactor | place: USA: Davis...
GAGAAGCACTGGCATGGCGCCACCGCGACCACGGGCATGAGCCACATCGCCATCCAGGAGCGGCTCGACGGCAAGGCCGTCGCCTGGATGGAGCACGTCACCGACGAGCAATATCGGAAGTGACAACGGCCGTTCGGTGGGGCCGATTTCCGGCCCTGCCGGACGGCGGCACGCAGGCGCTCTGGCCGGGGCTTCGCCCAGCTGATGCATCGAAACGGATGGTGGTTTGCCGGAATGGCGCGGCCTAGGGGAATCGAACCCCTCTTCCCAGCGTGAAAGGCTGGTGTCCTAACCGATAGACGAAGGCCGCTTAAGCGGGGCGCTGCCCCTGAGGTGGGCGGACATATAGATGGGTTCTCCCCTGACGGCAAGCACCAGAATGATCATTCGGGCTTCGCGGTGTCCATAATCCTCACCTCGACCTTTTCGCCCCCGCCCCAGCGGTCGATCGAGAGGGTACCGGCCACGTGGACCGTGTTGCCGATGTTCTCCGTCAGGGCGATTCCCAGGGGCTGGCCGGCCGCCCGGAAGGCGATTCCCCCGATGACTGCCCCGTCGCCGCCACGCAGCCTGACCCGCACGTGACCGCCCGTCCCGACCTCCCGCGCCTCGACGATTCGGTGGTGAGGAAAGACGAAGACCGGCTCCGGCTGGCCCGAGCCGAAGGGCCCTGCCCGCTCAAGGGCCGAGACGAGCTTCGTCTGGGCCCCTCCGGCCGTCAGGGTGGCGTCGACGGCGAAATGGTCTCTCCTGAGGGAGGCGCCCACCGGCTCCAGGAGCCGCTCCGTCGCGAAGGCGCGGAAAGCCTCCAGGTCTGTGGCCTGGATGGTCACGCCCGCCGCCATGGTGTGGCCGCCCCCCTTGAGGGCGAGCCCGGCCTCCACGGCGGCCCTGACGACTGCACCGAGATCGACGCCCGGCACTGACCGTCCAGAGCCCGTGGCGGTCCCGTCCGGATTGAGCGTGAACGCGAAGGCCGGACGGCGGAAGCGTTCCTTCGTACGGGCCGCGATGAGGCCGACCACCCCGGGATGCCATTCTGCCGAGGCCGTGATGATGACGGGCAGGTCGGGCAGCCGGTCCAGAAGGACGAGGGCCTGCGCCTCGGCCTCTTCCACGGCCATTGCCTCGATGGTCTGGCGCTCGCGGTTCAGGCGGTCGAGCTCGGTCGCCAGTTGCCCAGCATGGACCGGATCCTCGGACAGGAGCAGCCGGGAACCGAGGGCGGCATCCCCGATGCGGCCGCCGGCATTGATGCGTGGGCCGACCAGATAGCCCAGATGCCAGCTTTCCGGTGCACCTGAGAGCCCGGCCGTGTCCAGGAGCGCCGCAAGGCCCTGGCGGCGGCGGCCGCGCATGATGGTCAGGCCCTGGCGGACGAAGGCCCGGTTGAGGCCGACCAGCGGCACCACGTCGGCCACCGTGGCGAGGGCCACGAGGTCGAGGCTGGCCATCAGGTCCGGCTCGGCGCGCTGGCCGAAGAAATTGCGGCGTCGCAAGGCCCGGTTGAGGGCCACCACGGCCAGGAACACCACGCCGGCCGCGCAGAGATGGCCTAGGCCCGACAGGTCGTCCTGCCGGTTCGGATTGACGAGCGCCAGCGCCTCGGGCAGCCGCTCGGGCGCCTGGTGGTGATCGAGCACGACCGCGTCGAGGCCGATGCGCCGGGCCTCGGCCAGGGGCTCGTGGCTCGCCGTGCCGCAATCCACCGTCACCAGCAGGCCGGCGCCCTGCTCCTTCAGGGAGCGGATCGCCTCCACGTTGGGGCCGTAGCCCTCTGTGATCCGGTCGGGGATGTGGATGAGATAGGGAACGTCGCAGGCGCGAAGATACTCGGCCAGGACGGACGCGCTGCAGGCGCCGTCCACGTCGTAATCGCCGAAGATCGCCACTTTCTCCCGGCGCGTGACCGCGTCGGCAAGGCGCTCGGCAGCCTTGTCCATGTCGGTGAGCACGTCCGGATCGGGCATCAGGTCCCGCAGGCGCGGGTTCAGGAAGCCCTCCGTCTCCTGGACGCCGATGCCCCGCCCGGCCAGGACGCGGGCCAGCACGTCGGGCAGGCCATGGGTCTGGGCGATGGCGAGCGCGATGGTGCCTTGAGCGGCATCGCACCGCTCGACCCAGGTGCGCCCGAGGGCGGAATGGCTGACGCCAAGGAAGGGCCGGGCGGAGGACAGGAAAGCTGATTCGGTCACGGGCGGAGTTTAGCCCCGAACGCGGTCAAAACACCTTCCTGTACTGAATAAATCCGCTGCGGCTCGCGACCTTGTCGTAGAGAACCTGGGCGGTTTCGTTGGTCTCATGGGTCAGCCAATAGACGCGGCTCGCCCCGTCGGCCTTCGCCTTCTCGTAGACGGCCTCGATCAGGGCTCGCCCGACGCCCCGGTTGCGCGCCTTCTCGGAGGTGAACAGGTCCTGGAGGTAGCAGTAGTTGCCCGGCGTCCAGGTCGAGCGGTGGTAGATGTAGTGCACGATGCCGACGATCTCTCCGTCGAGGATCGCGGCGATCCCGTGCATCGGCTCCGCCGGATCGAGCAGCCTCGCCCAGGTGGTGTCGGTGGCCTCCGGCGGGAGGCTCGCCTTGTAGAAGGTCAGGTAGCCCTGCCACAACGGGTCCCAGCCCTGCCGGTCGCCGGACGTGAAAGGACGGACGACAAGCCCGCCCTGCTGCTGATCCGCCACGAATTCCCCCTGCATTGACGAAAATGGATGCCGGTCGCCGGGAAAGCGCCCCGCTCCGTGGACCGGAGGACGGGGCGCCGCCCTGCTCTCATTCAAAATGCATCAGAATGATCCCAAAAGTGCAAATCCACTTTTGGGTCCGATGCTTCAATCGAGATGGAATTTCGACAATTCGCGGTGCTCGCCGTAGATCCGGCGGACCGTGCCGGTCGCGGAGCGGTACACCACCGTCTCGGTCGTGATCACGTCCCTGCCGAAATTGACGCCCTTCAGGAGCGCCCCGTCGGTGACGCCCGTCGCGGCCACGATCACGTCGCCGCGGGCCAGGTCCGTCATGTCGTATTTGCGGTTCGGGTCGGTGACGCCCATTTGGAGCGCCCGCGAGCGCTTCTCTTCCGTGTCGAGGATCAGCCGTGCCTGCATCTGGCCGCCGATGCAGCGCAGGGCTCCGGCCGCCAGCACGCCTTCGGGCGCTGCGCCGATGCCGAGATAGATGTCGATGCCCGTCTCGGCGGGCTTGGTCGTGAAGATGATGCCAGCGACATCGCCATCCGTGATGAGGCGGATGCCGGCGCCGGTCTTGCGGATGGCCGCGATCAGGTCCGCATGGCGCGGACGGTCGAGGACCAGCACGTTGATCTCGCTCGGCTTCACGCCCTTCGCCTTGGCGAGGTTGTGGATATTCTCCTCGGGCGAGGCGTCGAGATCGACCACGCCGGTGGGGTAGCCGGGGCCGACTGCGATCTTGTGCATGTAGACGTCCGGCGCGGCGAGCAGCGTCCCGGACTCGGCCATGGCCATCACGGCGATGGAGCCCGGCATGTCCTTGGCGCACAGGGTCGTGCCCTCCAGGGGATCGACCGCGATATCCACCTTCGGGCCCTGCTTGTTGCCGACCTTCTCGCCGATGAAGAGCATCGGCGCCTCGTCGCGCTCGCCCTCGCCGATCACGACGGTGCCGTCGATGGGGAGGCGGTTCAGCTCACGGCGCATGGCATCCACGGCCGCCTGGTCGGCGGCCTTCTCGTTGCCGCGCCCGCGCAGCCGGGCGGAGGCCACGGCGGCGCGCTCGGTCACGCGGACGAGCTCCAGGGTCAAGATGCGTTCGATGATTTGGCCCGGTTGGACGGTAATGCCCTGCGACATGGACGTGTCGTCTCCTTTGAATGGGGAAGGCGAATGGTGCATTCGCCTGAGATTTATTCGCGTTCGATGCGGATCACTTGGGGCGGCTCGGCGATAAGACCATCCCCGGAGATTTTTGCAACGGCCGAGCGGATGGCCGCCTCGGTCGCCGCATAGGTGATGAGGACCAGGGACACGGGAGCGCCCGAGCGCCCGTGCGGATCCTGGGTGGCGGCGGTCTCGGAGCGCTTCTGGAGGATGCTCTCCAGGGAGATATCGGCCTGAGCCATGCGGGTCGCGACGCCGGCCGCGACGCCGGGCCGGTCATGGACCGTCAGGCGGATATAGTAGCCGCCCTCGTGCCGCTGCATGGGCGCCCGCACGGCCTTCTCGAGGCCGCCCACGGGCTGGCCGAAGGGCGGCTCGGCTCGGCCCAGGGCCACGTCCGCGATATCCGCCACGACCGCGGAGGCCGTCGCGTCGCCGCCGGCGCCGGGTCCGATGAGCGTGAGTTCCTTCACGGCGTCCGCGTCGATGGTCACGGCGTTCGTTACACCCATGACCTGCGCGATCGCCGAGGATCGGGGCACCATGGTCGGATGGACGCGCTGCTCGATGCCCGTCTGGGTCCGCTCGGCAACCCCGAGAAGCTTAATACGGAACCCGAGCTCGTTCGCCATGGCGAGGTCGAGCGGGGTGATCGACGAGATGCCCTCCACGTAGATCGCATCCGCGTCGATCTCGGTCCCGAATGCGAGGCTGGTGAGGATGGCGAGCTTGTGGGCGGTGTCGAAGCCTTCCACGTCGAAGGTGGGGTCGGCCTCCGCATAGCCGAGGCGCTGGGCGTCCTTCAGGCATTCGGCGAAGGTGAGCCCCTCCAGCTCCATCCGGGACAGGATATAGTTGCAGGTGCCGTTGAGGATGCCATAGAGCCGCGAGACCTGGTTGCCCGGAAGAGCCTCGCGCAGGGTCTTGATGACCGGGATGCCCCCGGCGACCGACGCCTCGAACGCCAGGGCAACGCCCTTCTCCTCGGCGATGCGGGCAAGGTCCAGGCCGTGCTTCGCCAGCAGCGCCTTGTTGGCCGTGACCACGTGCCTGCCCTGCGAGAGGGCCGTCTCGACGGTCTTCAGCGCCGCGCCGTCGGAGCCGCCCACCAGCTCGACCACGCAATCCACATCGGCCGAACGGGCCAGTTCCACCGGGTCGTCGAACCACGCGAAGGCCGAAAGGTCGATGCCGCGGTCCCGCGTCCGGTCGCGGGCCGAGACCGCCGTCACGGCCACCGGCCGCCCGAGGCGGCGGGTGAGGACTTCGCTCTGGCGGGAAAGGATCCGGACGACCGACGCACCGACCGTACCGAGACCGGCGATTCCGACCCGAAAAGGACGTGTCACGAGCAGCATCTCCTCCATAAAAGTCGCGCTGCTCTTTACGACTGCTACGGTTGCATGTCCATGCACGGCCGATGACGCTCCCTTCCCGGAGCGCCCTACCCCGCCCGGGTCAGAGGCACCACGTTGTGAAGCGTGCCGTCCGCCGTGTCGAAGAAGCGGCGGATGTTGCGGGCGGCCTGACGGATGCGCTGCTCGTTCTCCACGAGGGCGATGCGGACATAATCGTCCCCGTGTTCGCCGAAGCCGATGCCCGGCGCCACCGCCACATCCGCCTTCTCGACCAGGAGCTTGGAGAATTCCAGGCTGCCCAGGGAGCGGAATTTTTCCGGAATCTGCACCCAGGCGAACATGGAGGCGGTCGGTGTCGGGATGGGCCAGCCCGCCTTCTCGAAGGCGTCGACCATCACGTCGCGGCGGCGCTTGTAGGTGGCGCGCATCTCGCGGATGCAGTCGTCCGGGCCGTTGAGGGCCGCGGTCGCGGCCACCTGGACGGGCGTGAAGGCGCCGTAATCGAGATAGGATTTCACCCGCGCCAGGGCCGCCAGGAGCCGCTCGTTGCCGACCGCGAAGCCGATGCGCCAGCCGGCCATCGAGAAGGTCTTGGACATGGAGGTGAATTCGACCGCCACGTCGATGGCTCCCGGCACCTGGAGGATCGAGGGTGGCGGGTTGCTCTCGTCGAAATAGACCTCCGAATAGGCGAGGTCGGACAGGAGGATGAGGTCGTGCTTCTTCGCGAAGGCGACGAGATCCCGGTAGAAATCCAGGGACGCCACATAGGCGGTCGGGTTCGACGGATAGCAGACCACGAGCGCCACGGGCTTCGGAATGGAATGCATCACGGCCCGTTCCGCGGCCGGGAAGAAGGCCGGCGTGGGCTCAGCCGGGACGGAACGGATGACGCCGCCCGCCATCAGGAAGCCGAAGGCATGGATCGGGTAGCTCGGGTTCGGCACCAGCACCACGTCGCCCGGCTCGGTGATGGCCTGGGCCATGTTGGCGAAGCCCTCCTTGGAGCCCAGGGTGGCGACCACCTGGGTATCCGGATTGAGCTTCACGCCGAAGCGGCGCTCGTAATAGGCCGCCTGGGCCCGGCGCAGGCCCGTGATGCCCTTCGAGGCCGAATAGCGGTCCGTGCGGGGCTTGCCGACGGTCTCGACGAGCTTGTCGATGACGTGCTGGGGCGCCGGCAGATCGGGATTGCCCATGCCCAGATCGATGATGTCGGCGCCGTTGGCCCGGGCGGCGGCTTTAATGCGGTTGACCTGCTCGAAGACGTAAGGGGGAAGGCGCTTGATGCGGTAAAAGTCTGGCATGGTTCGGTTCTCGAGCAGGTCTAGTGAGGGGATCGCCCCGTCAGGGCGTCGTCTTCTTCTTACTCTTCTGGGGCTTGGCGGAGGCTGGCGTCGGGAGTGCCACGGGCTCCGGCGCCGGGGTGCCGCCGAGTTGGGCGGCGGCCTCGCCGCGGGACTGGTTCTGCGCACGCAGGGCATCGAGCTCCGCCTCGGCGGCCTTGACCTCGTCGGCCGTTTTCGCGGCGGTCGGCCGCCCCTGCTGCGGCGTGCCGATGGGGATGTAATCGAGGGATTGCGGCCGGCTGGCGGTCACGAAATCCGGCCGCGGTGCCGTCTTGGGCGCCAGCCCGCTCGATTCCAGGAACTCTCCGGTCGGGTTGCCGCTGCATCCTGCCGTTGCGACAGCCGCCAGGAAGGCACAACCGGCCGCGATGGCGCGAACCGAAGAAGTGGATGCAACGTTCATTCTAAATTCCAAGGACAACGCGATGACTCTGGATGGTATGATGGCTCAATCGCTAAAATGTCGGAAATGCGGCATATGAGCAATGGCAGCGAAACCGGTCGGGAGATCGCCTTATGGACAAGCCGCCTGGGGATGACAATGCGTCAACCGTTGCGCCGGATTTCGACGAGCTGTCGCGCAACCTGACCTTGCTCCTGGAAGGAGCCGGCAAGGCGACCTCCGCTTATCTCAAGCCCCTGACGGAAGGGCAGAACCGGTCCGGCTTCGCCGAGGAGGCCGCAGAGGCCGTCCGCTCCTTCGGGCATATCGCGGAAGCCTGGATGACCGATCCGCAGAAGGCGCTCGACGCCCAGACCCGGCTCGGGACGCAATTCCTGGACCTCTGGTCCGCCACCCTCAGGCGCGCCCAGGGCGAGCCGGCAGAACCGGTGGCCCAGCCCGATCCGAAGGACAGCCGCTTCAAGGACCCGGAATGGTCCCAGAATCCTGTCTTCGATTTCCTGAAGCAGGCCTATCTCATCACCTCGCGCTGGGCCGAGGACCTGGTGGAGCAGGCCGAGGGCGTCGACGACCACACGCGGCACAAGGCGCAATTCTATCTCAGGCAGCTCGCGAGCGCCCTCTCGCCCTCCAATTTCCTGCTGACCAACCCCGAGCTGCTGCGCGAGACCCTGCGCAACAACGGCGCCAACCTCGTGCGCGGCATGGAGATGCTGGCGGAGGATATCGAGGCCGGAGGCGGTGAGCTCAAGATCCGCCAGTCGGACCCGACGCGCTTCAAGGTCGGCGTCAACATGGCGACGTCGCCCGGCAAGGTGATTTTCCGCAATGACCTGATGGAGCTGATCCAGTACGCTCCCACGACCGAGACGGTGCTCAAGCGCCCCCTGCTGATCGTGCCGCCCTGGATCAACAAGTTCTACATCCTCGATCTCAACCCCGAGAAGAGCTTCATCCGCTGGGCGGTGTCGCAGGGTCTTACGGTGTTCTGCATGTCCTGGGTCAATCCGGGACCCGAACTCGCCGACAAGGGCTTCGAGCATTACATGCGCGAGGGCATTTTCGCGGCCCTCGACGCCATTGAGGCCGCCACCGGCGAGAAGAAGGTGACGGCGATCGGCTATTGCGTCGGCGGCACCCTCCTGGCCGCCACCCTCGCCTATATGGCCGCCAAGAAGGACCAGCGGATCGCCAGCGCGACCTTCTTCACCGCGCAGGTCGACTTCACCTATGCGGGCGACCTGAAGGTCTTCGTGGACAAGGACCGGGTGAGCGCCCTGGAAGCCAGCATGAAGCGCAGGGGCTACCTGGAAGGCTCGCACATGGCGAACGCCTTCAACATGCTGCGCCCCAACGATCTGATCTGGCCCTATGTGGTAAACGTGTATCTGAAGGGTCAGGCTCCCTTCCCGTTCGACCTGCTCTACTGGAACTCCGATTCCACCCGCATGCCCGCGGCGAACCACGCCTTCTATCTCCGCAACTGCTACCTGGAGAACCGGCTGTCCAAAGGCGAGATGGAGATCGGCGGCGTTAGGCTCGACCTGAAAAAGGTGAAGATCCCGATCTTCAACCTCGCCACGAAGGAAGACCACATCGCGCCGGCGCGCTCGGTCTTCCTGGGTTCGAAGGCCTTTGGCGGGCCCGTGGAGTTCGTGCTGGCGGGCTCGGGTCACATTGCCGGTGTCGTCAATCCGGCCGCGAAGCCCAAATACCAGTATTGGACGAACGGCCCGACTGAGGGCGAGCTGACCGACTGGATCGCGGGCGCAACCGAGAATCCCGGAACCTGGTGGCCCTATTGGTTTTCGTGGATCGAGAAGCAGGCCCCCCGGAAGGTGCGGGCGCGGGAACCGGGAGGCGGCAAGCTCGCGCCGCTCTGCGACGCGCCGGGAACCTACGTGCTCGTGAAATCCTGACGTCGGCGGCTCTGCCGCAAAGGAAAAGGCCGGCGCGAAGCCGGCCTTTTCCTTGAAGATCCGAAGATCTCAGTACTTGCGGACGATGGGGGCCGGGATGGCCTTCGCCGGATTGTCCCAGCGGTACTTGACCGAAGCCGAGATGATGTCGACCTGCGAGTCCACATCGGCCGCGAACACGACCCCGCGGGTCGGGAAGATCGGGTTGCCGGGCGCAATGTTGATGTCCGTGTTCCCGACCGAGAAGATGTGCGTGTAGGCCAGGTCGAACGAGAGCTGGTCGCTCCAGTTGTAGGTGGTGCCGACGGAGAGCCACACGCGGTCGGAATCGGGCAGGCGCGGGTTGCGGTTTTCGAGATCGATGGGAGCGATCTCGTAGCCGAGGCCGGCGCGCAGGGCCCAGGCCGGGTTGACGCGGTATTCGCCGCCCACCGAGAAGAACCAGCCGTCCTTGTAGTCGAGCGGCAGGTAGGGAGACGAGGCCAGGAGCCCGCCCGTCAAGGCGTTCTCGACCCGCGGGAAGCCGAGGCGGCTCCAGTTGGTCCACTCGGCGGTGGCGTTGAGCGTTAAGGCGTCGGTGACCCGCTGGCTGAGACCCACGGTCACGGATTCCGGCAGGACCAGGTTGGCTTTGATCGGAATGCCGAAATGCTGGAACGAGCCTTCGAGCTTCTGCTCGACGGCAGAGCGGAAGCCGATACCGATCGAGGTGCCCGCGAACGGCGTCAGCGTGGCGCCGAGGGAGTAGCCGAAGCCCCAGTTGTCACCCTCGAGGCCGGCCGACGGTGCGAACGGCGTCGCGCCGGTGGCCGAGAAGTAGCGCACCTTGAAGTACTGCGCCCGCAGGCCCGCGCCGACCGACAGCCAGTCGTTCACCTTGTAGGCGACCGTCGGCATGGCCTCGAAGGAGAACACCGAGGTCGTACGCGCATAGAGCTGACCGGCCCAGACGGGGTTCGGCTTGGTCACCAGTCCATACGGGGCGCCGCTATAGAAGCCGACCCAGAGCTGATCGTTGACCTGATAGCTGGTGTAGCTGGACGCAATTACCGCATCGAGCCCGATATCGCCGGAGGGACCCAAAGCCGCAAGGCCGGCGGGAATCGTGTAGGTCGGCGTGATCTTGGATTCGGGGAGGATCGCGGTCCCGTGGAACTCGCTCTGCCAGCCCGGCGCCATGGTGATCGTGGCCGGGTTCCAGTACATGGACGACACACCGGCCGATCCGGCCGCCACGCCCGCGAAGGACGCGCCCTGCCCGGTCGCGCTCTGCTCGCGCAGCGCGAACCCGCCGGCCTGAGCCCCGCCCTGGGCAGACACGAGGGCCGCAAGAGAAACAGCGGCCAGGATCAACGATCGATTGAAGCGCATAGGATATTCCTGCCCTTGCATGTTTTGTTGTATCTTGTGCGGGAGAATCCCTCCCGCCTTGAGCCCTACTCTGCCAATGCTTTAATTTTGCCGCAATCGGTTAACGAGTTCCTGTCAGGCGGAACGACATTCCACGATCTTTCTAGATTCTACTGTAAGCAACCATAAATTTACTTAGCGTCCACTTCAGAGTCACAAGTCGTCGATATAGTTCACATGTAAACAACCGAGTAGAGACTCTGTTTGCGGACAAGCATATGAAACTTTGAAACATTGAGCCGGCACGCACTTCATCCGCGTACGTGACAAAACGGCAACAATTCCGTGCCACCCATGAGGCTGCTGTCCGGGCCGTTGCGCCCCGCGCACAAATCGGACCATATGGTCCTACGCCATAGATAAGGGGACATGCCGATGAAGCTGGTGAGATATGGAGAAGCCGGGCGCGAGAAGCCGGGCCTGATCGATGCGCAGGGCACGCTCCGGGATCTGTCGTCGGTCCTTCCGGATATCGCCGGGACTGCCCTCGGCGCGAAGAGCCTCGACAGGCTGCGCGGGCTCGATCCGGCCGGCCTACCGGCCGTCCCGGCCGGGCAGCGGCTCGGTGCCTGCGTGGGAAAGGTGGGCAATTTCATCGCCATCGGCCTGAACTATGCCGACCACGCGGCCGAGACCGGGGCTCCCATTCCGGCCGAGCCCATCGTTTTCAACAAGGCTCCCTCCTGCATCGTCGGCCCGAATGACGACGTGATCATCCCCCGCGGATCGCAGAAGACCGACTGGGAGGTCGAACTCGCCATCGTGATCGGCGAGCGCGCATCCTATGTGGGCGCCAACGAGGCCCTGAACTTCGTGGCCGGCTACTGCGTCTGCAACGACGTCTCCGAGCGCGAATTCCAGCTCGAACGCGGCGGCACCTGGAGCAAGGGCAAGGGCTGCCCGACCTTCGGCCCGCTCGGCCCCTGGCTCGTGACCCAGGACGAGATCCGGGATGTGCACGACCTCGCCATGTGGCTCGACGTGAACGGCGAACGGATGCAGACGGGCTCGACCCGGACGATGATCTTCAACGTGCCGCAGATCGTGTCCTACGTGTCCCACTTCATGATCCTGGAGCCGGGCGACGTCATCACGACGGGCACGCCTCCCGGCGTCGGCATGGGCATGAAGCCGCCGCGCTTCCTGAAGCCCGGCGACACGGTGAGCCTGGGGATCGAGGGCCTCGGCGAGCAGCGCCAGCGGGTGCTGGCCTACGAGGAGCGCGCCCCGGATACCAGCCTTCCCGTGCGGGAGCGCTCGGCCTCAGCTTAAGTCCAGCATCAGCTTGATGTTCTGAACGGCCGCGCCCGACGCTCCCTTGCCGAGATTGTCGAGGCGCGCCACCAGGACCGCATGGCCGTAGGCCTCGTGCCGGAACACCCGCAATTCCATGCGGTTTGTGTCGTTCAGCGCCTCCGGCTCGATCCGTTCGATGCGCTTGTCAGTCGAGTGGGTCGGCACCACGGACACGAAGGTGCTGCCCTCGTACCAGCGGGCCAGGACTGCCTCGAGTTCTTCGGCCTTCGGCTTTCCGGGCAGCATCTCCAGGTGGAGCGGCACGCTGACCAGCATTCCCTGGCGGAAATTGCCGACCGACGGAATGAAGATCGGCCGCCGCGTCAGGCCCGTATATTTCTGCAGCTCGGGCACGTGCTTGTGCTCGAAGCCCAGGCCGTAGAGCTCGAAGGCCGGGGCCGTGCCCGCCTCATAGGCCTCGATCATGCTCCGCCCGCCGCCGCTGTAGCCACTCACCGCATTGACGCTGATCGGATAATCGGGCGGGATCAGCCCGGCATCGACCAGCGGCCGGATCAGCGCGATGGCGCCCGTGGGATAGCAGCCTGGATTGGCGACCCGGTCGGCAGCGGCGATCGCCTCCTTCTGCGAGGGCGCGAGCTCCGCGAAGCCATAGACCCAGCCGGGACTCACCCGGTGGGCCGTGCTGGCATCCACGATCTTGGGCTTATGGCCCTCCAGGGCATCGACGAGCGCAACCGTCTCGCGGGCCGCGTCGTCGTGCAGGCAGAGCACCACGAGATCGACCTCGCCGAGGATCGCCCGCTTGGCCTCCGGGTCCTTGCGCCGCTCCGGCGCGATGCTCTTGATCGCAATGCCCTGCTCGCCCTTGAGGCGATCGCGGATGCCGAGGCCGGTGGTGCCCGCCTCCCCGTCTATGAAAACGGTCTTGGTCCGTGCGTCGAGCGCTGCTGTGGATGTGGTCATGGTCGTCACCGTCGATCCGTTTTAGCCCGTCAGGCCGCTGATATAGGGAATGTCGTGGATGAGAAAACAAAAAGCCGCGCACTTGGCGCGGCTCGCAATCAGACCTGGACGGCCGTCATCGCGCTCGCGCGGCGGGAGCGTTCGAAAAACGTCGGCGGGTCTGGGTCCGGTCGATCATCCCCCAACACATGCGTCGGATCGCCTCTCCTGTCAACAAGCGCGACGGTTAGGGCCACGTCATTCCGGGCCATTTCACCGTCATTCCGGGGCCGCGCAGCGGAACCCGGAACCCATAAACACCAACGATTCAGGATGAAGAACTGCAACAGCCGCCGCGCTTTCTCCTGCGCTGTCAGCGGTTATGGGTTCCGGGCTCGCCTGCGGCGCCCCGGAATGACGGGTGCCCCCGCCCCAAACGAAAAAGGGCGGCTGAAGCCGCCCTTTCGAAGATCTTCGAGGTGCCGAAGCTTAGCGCTTCGAGAACTGGAAGCTGCGGCGGGCCTTGGCCTTGCCGTACTTCTTGCGCTCGACCACGCGTGCGTCGCGGGTCAGGAAGCCTTCCTTCTTGAGCGGGCCGCGAAGCTCCGGCTCATAGTAGGTCAGCGCCTTGGCGAGGCCGTGGCGGACAGCGCCGGCCTGGCCGGACAGGCCGCCGCCGTTGACGTTGACGACGATGTCGTACTGGCCGTCACGGTTGGCGATCTGCAGCGGCTGCGCGAGGATCATGCGCAGCACCGGGCGGGCGAAGTAGACTTCGACGGCGCGGTCGTTCACGACGATCTTGCCGGAACCCGGCTTGATCCACACGCGGGCGACGGCGTCCTTACGCTTGCCGGTCGCATAGGCGCGGCCCTGGGCGTCGAGCTTCTGGACATGCTTCGGGGCTTCCGGAGCGGCGGTCTGGGCGGTCTGGCCCAGATCGGCGAGAGACTGGAGGGTCGCCATGGTTAGACTCTCACATTCTTGCTGTTGAGGGCAGCGACGTCCAGCACTTCCGGCTGCTGAGCGGTATGCGGATGCTCAGCGCCGCCATAGACGCGCAGGTTGCCCATGATCTGGCGGAAAAGCGGGCCGCGCGGGAGCATGCGCTCCACAGCCTTCTCGACCACGCGCTCAGGGAAGCGACCTTCGAGAATGAACTTCGCAGTCCGCTCCTTGATGCCGCCCGGATAACCGGTGTGGTGGTAGTACACCTTCTGCTCGCGCTTGCGGCCGGTGAGAACCACCTTCTCGGCGTTGATGACGATGACGTTGTCGCCGCAGTCGACGTGGGGCGTGTAGCTCGCCTTGTGCTTGCCACGCAGGCGCATGGCAACGATCGAAGCGAGACGGCCCACAACCAGGCCCTCTGCGTCGATCACAACCCACTTCTTCTCGACCTCGGCGGGCTTCAGCGAAGTCGTAGTCTTCATTGCGCTGTTTCCCGTTGGAGAGCCACGACGGCTCAGGTTCTTCAAAAACGACAGCCGCCGCGGAATGCGGCGGCAGGTGAGCGCTCATTAAGTGTGTCCCGGCGCCCTGTCAACAGAAAAGCGGGCCGCCAGGGTGGCCGAAATCCCTTATTTGGCAAGGGTTTTTGATGAGTGGTATTAAAATACCGCGTGCGTGGTATCGAAACACCACACTCTCGGGAATCCCGCCATGACAGCTTCACGCTTCGTCATATAAGCTGCGCGCGACCATGAAAGGGACCGCCCATGAGCGACGAGATCGTCTTCTATACCAACCCCATGTCCAGAGGCCGGATCGCCCGCTGGATGCTCGAAGAGCTCGGCCGGCCCTACCGCACGGAGATTCTGGACTTCGGCACCGGCATGAAGGCGCCGGAATATCTGGCGATCAACCCGATGGGCAAGGTTCCGGCAATCCGCCATGGCGAGACCGTCGTCACCGAGGCTGCTGCCATCTGCGCCTATCTGGCCGACGCCTTTCCGGAGGCTGGCCTCGCCCCGCCCCACGGCGACCCGCGCCGGGGCCCCTATTACCGCTGGATGTTCTTCGCGGCCGGCCCTCTCGAGGCCGCGTTGAGCAACAAGGCGCTCGGCCTTCAGGTGCCGCAGGAGCGCAGCCGCATGATCGGCTACGGCACCGAGGCGGATGCCGTGAACGCCCTGGAGCGCGCCGTATCCGGCTCGGACTATATCGCCGGCGACAGCTTCACGGCCGCAGACGTCTATGTGGGCTCGCAGATCGGCTGGGGCATGATGTTCGGCACCCTGGAGAAGCGCCCGGCCTTCGAACGCTACTGGGCCCGCCTCGCCGACCGCCCGGCTGCAATCCGCGCCCGCGAGATCGACGACGCGCTGACGCCGAAACAACCGGCCGCCTGAGGGTTCCTGCCTCTCCTGAAGGGAGAGGTCAGACCGCAGGTCCAGGTAAGTGATACGCTTCTCCGTCATTCCGGGGCGCCACAGGCGAGCCCGGAACCCATAACCGCTGAGGGGCCAAGATAAAGAGCTGCGGATCTCGCAGCCTTCCATCCTGACACGCTGGTGGTTATGGGTTCCGGACCCAGCGCTCCGCGCTGTCCCGGAATGACAGTGGTGGGCAGGACCCGTTTCCCCCACAAGGGGGAGGAGAGCCGCGTGGCGCCTCCCCTTACCCTGACACGGGAATCGAATAGGTCCCTGTCGCGTGGCAGACCATGTCGGCGCTGCCTTCCGAGAACATCGCCACCTCCCCGACCGCCAGGCGCTTGCCGAGCTTGAGCAGGCGCGATTCGGCGATCAGGGCCCGGGGCTCCGGCTTCCGGAGGAAGTTGAAGTTCAGGCTCGTGGTGACGGCCAGCGCCACCGGGCCGATCTGGGCGAGGATTACGGCATAGAGCGCGAGGTCGGCGAGGCCCATCATGGAGGGGCCCGAGAGTGTTCCGCCCGGACGCAGGTGGCGCTCGTGATAATCCATGCGCAGGCGCGCGAAGAGGGGACCGACCTCCTCCACGTGATAGGTCCGGCCGCCATGATGGATCTGCGGAAACTCGCGATCGAGGAAGGCGCTCAGCGCCTCGCGGGTCATGACCGGCTTGTGGGAGGTCGTCGACATGTGATCCCCATTGAACTGCCCTTCAGTCTCCCATACGGTCCCGCCATGGATCACGACAATTACCCGAACGATTATATCCGCGGCATTCTCCAGGGCGTGAAGACGATCGCGCTTGTCGGCGCCTCCGCCAACCCGGCCCGCCCGAGCTGGATCGTGATGAAGTACCTCCTGGAGCGGGGCTACGACGTCATTCCGGTCAATCCGGGCCTTGCCGGCCAGGAGCTGCTCGGCAAGACGGCCTACGCGTCCCTGCGCGACATCCCTCACCCGGTCGACATGGTCGAGATCTTCCGCAATTCGGAAGCCGCCGGGCCGATCACCGACGAGGCTTTGAGCCTCGACCCTCTGCCGAAGGTGATCTGGATGCAGCTCTCCGTCCGCAACGACGAGGCCGCCGCCCGGGCCGAGGCCAGGGGCGTGAAGGTGGTCATGGACCGCTGCCCCAAGATCGAGTTCGGCCGTCTCTCGGGCGAGATCTCCTGGCAGGGGGTCAACTCGCGGATGCTGAGCGCCAAGAAGCCGGTTCTCGCCGGCAAAGGCTTCCAGAAACTCAGCCTCAACCGCCCGCGCTGATTGCTGGAGCCGGGCGATCCATACCTTTCTCTGTAGGTCATCCCGGCTTCAAGGCCGGGATCGCAAAGACGCGGGCGGTCAGAACGTTGCGGTCATGGGGTTGGGGCCGACCCGGCCGTCCGGGGAGTCGAGTTCGGCGATCCTGTCGAGGTCCTCTGCATCGAGGTGGAAGCCGAACACGTCGAAATTCTCGACGATCCGGCTCGGCGTCACCGATTTCGGGATGACGATCAGGCCGTTCTCGATGTGCCAGCGGATGATGATCTGCGCCGGGGAACGATGGTGCTTCTCGGCGATGGTCGCGATGACCGGGTCCTGAAGCAGCGTGCCCTGCCCCAGCGGGCTCCAGGCCTGCGTGACGATCCCGCGCTTCTTATGGGCCTCGCGCAGGGCCTTCTGCTGGAAGCGCGGATGAAGCTCGATCTGGTTGAGCACCGGCACGATGCCGGTCTCGCCGATGATGCGGTCGAGATGCTCGACCTCGAAATTCGACACGCCGATGGAGCGGACGCGCCCCTCCTCCTTCAGACGCACGAAGGCGCGCCAGGTGTCGAGATAGAGGTCGCGGTGCGGCGCCGGCCAGTGGATGAGATAAAGGTCGATGGTCTCCAGGCCGAGACGCTTCAGGCTCTCGTCATAGGCACGCAGCGTCGAATCGTAGCCCTGGTCGGCATTCCAGAGCTTCGTGGTGATGAAGACCTCGTCGCGGGGAACATCCGAGGACCGCAGGCCCTCCCCGACGCCCCTCTCGTTCTCGTAGACGGCTGCCGTGTCCACGTGGCGATACCCTGCACCGAGGGCGGTGCGCACCACTTCCACGGCCACGTCGTCCGGCGTCTGCCAGACGCCGAGCCCGACCTGCGGGATGGTGTTGCCGTCGTGGAATGCAATCCGGGGCTGGTTCAAGGCATGGACTCCTTTGCGATGCGCGGCCACGCAGGCCCGGCCGTTTCATGGCCGGGTGCGCGAACCGTCCGGTTTCGGGCATGTCACTGAGGCAATCTAGGTCGGAACGCGGATTGAGCACCCCCGGCCCTGCAAACTTGCGGCCGATGTTACGCCGCGGGGCGCAAAGCCTCTTCGTACTGGTCGGCCTTGAAGCCGACGATGAGGCGCCCGCCGAGATCCAGCACGGGGCGCTTGATCATCGACGGCTGGTCGAGCATGAGCGCAATCGCCTTACGCTCGTCGAGACCGCTCCTGTCCGCCTCCGGGAGCTTGCGGAAGGTCGTCCCGGCCCGGTTGAGAAGCGTCTCCCACCCGACGCTGCGCACCCAGCCCTCGAGCCGGTCGCGCTCTATGCCCTGCACCTTGTAATCATGGAACACGTAGGCGACGCCCTTGGCATCGAGCCAGGCACGCGCCTTCTTCATCGTGTCGCAGTTCTTGATGCCGTAAAGGGTTACGGTCGGCGCCTGCGCCATGTCTCACTCCCGTTCGATTGTCCGGATGAGGCTCGAACAGCCGCAATTGCTCATCGCATTCCGGCCGATCCTCGAAACGCCGCTATTCCTCCAGCGCCTCGATCATCTCCACTCGCGTCGCATGCCGGCCGCCCTCGAACCGGGCGGTCAGGAACGCATCCACGATCTCAAGCGCCAGCCCTTCGCCGACCACGCGCGCGCCCATCGACAGCATGTTGGCATCGTTGTGTTGGCGGATCATGCGGGCCGAGAACGTGTCGGCGCAGACGCCGCAACGGATGCCCTTGACCTTGTTCGCCGCTATCATGATGCCCTGGCCGGTGCCGCACAGGATGATGCCGAACCGGCAATCGCCGGAAGCGACGAGCCGCGCCGCTGCTCCGCCATGCTGAGGATAAGGTGTGCTCTCAGGCGTCGTCGGCCCGATATCGACCACCTCCCAGCCATGCGTCGCGACATGAGCCGCAATAGCCTGTCGGAGCTGGATGGCGGCGTGGTCGCTGGAGAGGACGATGCGGTTGCTGGCTGTCATGAGAAGGCTTCCCGTTTCCCGAAGCGAATTGGCGACTTGGCAGAGCTGGATCAACTCACGCCCTGCCCCTACTCGTTGCAATCTACATAAATTTCTTTTTCATCAACCAGTTAATGGGCACCTCATAGCGGATGCCATGAAAAGTGCCGTGTCATGAGCAATCGGGACACACACACCAAACGCTCCTATCGTCTCCAGCTCTTGCCGCACCTTTCAGCACCCACGCCGCATGGCTCGCCCAGCAGCGTTCTTCAGGCTTGCCTGCTTTCTGGCTTTTAATGCGCCGCATCTTTGGCCTTGTCGATCTTGGTGCGTGCGTCGCGCTCGGCGGCTTCAAGGCGCTTGGAGATAGCATTCACGCGGGCGCTCAAGTCCTTGTGGCGGGCTTGCAGCAATGAGAGGGCCTCCCGCATGTAGGGCACGGCCTCGCCCCGCTTTGCCCGAGCGGACAGATCGTCGCTCATCCGTTTGCTTTCATCACTGACAATATCGCTGATGCAGAGATTGGCCCGGCTGACGGCCTCCGCCGTATCAAGCGCATTGGAGCTGACGGCGTTGCTTGCCCTGACCTCATTCCCAGCCTGCCGGTTGGCTTCCCGGACCGCCGCCATCGCTTCATCGAAAGCCTGCTTGGTATGCACATCGACAAAGGTGCCGCCGCCAGCCGTTGCGACGGATTGCAAGGCGGCCGCCTCCTTCGTTGGCAAGCCGAACCCGACAATGTTCACGATGGCGCGGGTTTGCCCCTGATGGGCCCGTCGGGCGATTTCCACGGGATCGCCACCACAGGTCTCTTCCCCGTCTGAAACGACATAAATGACCTGCTCGCCAACGGCAGAGGAATTCTGGAACCTCGCTCGTGCCTGCTCTATGGCCGCGGCCAAGGGGGTCCACCCGACTGCCTTGGTTTTATTGAGAGCTGCAACCAGTGCGGCCCGATCAGTGGTCATCGGCACCAGGGTATCGACGGCGGAACAGGACCGCTTTTTGCCGGTGCGGGTATTGTCCCCCTGCTGGCCGAAGACGATCAACGAAATTTCGACGTCGGGCGGCAGGGAGTCGATAAAGGTCCGGGCTGCCTGGCGGGCAAGGTCGAGCTTGCTGCGACCATCAAGTCGGCCGGCCATCGATCCGGACCCGTCGATCAATACTATCGCGCGGCGCAGCAACGCAGAGCCAGAAACCTCCTGCTTGCCTTCGACGCGAGCCAAACTCAGATCGACCTCGCCAAAGCAGGTCTCGGCATCCTTCCTGACGAATTGGTCCACATAAGCCTGCGCTGAGGTAATGATGTCTTTTCCGGTTTCGGCACCATCAGCCCACCCCTGAGAACCGCTGAAGGTGACACCGCACAGAGCCAGCATGATCGTCGAGCAGGTCCGTATCCACATGGGTTTCATGATGCACAGCCTAATTCGTTTCTGTAGGCGACATTGAGGCGGCTCGGCTTCGGTCAATAGCTCAACCAGCGCATAGCGCAGCCTTTTGGCGTTCATGCCGCTTCCAGCACACACATTTCAACGTAAAAGCCCACGACGGCCAGCATAGTCGCAAGGGTACGCATAAGCCGCCACGGGCGTTTACCTTGTAGAATTTGTCTTTTGGTTTGAGGTTTCCTGGCTTGGGATCGGTCAGCAGGCCCTTCCCGGTTCTTTCCTTCAACGACCATGCTCAAAATTGCCGGACCATGCCAGGCCGATCAACAAAAAGCCCGCATTTACGCGGGCTTGAGTGTATTCTTGTGCTTCCTGGTACCAGTCGGAGCCAGACGTCAGATCACTCCCATTCGATGGTGCCGGGTGGCTTCGAGGTGATGTCGTAGGTGACGCGATTGATTCCCTTGACCTCGTTGATGATGCGCGTCGCCACGTTGCCCAGGAAGGCCATGTCGAAGGGATAGAAATCCGCCGTCATGCCGTCGACGGACGTGACGGCGCGCAGCGCGCAGACATGGTCGTAGGTGCGTCCGTCACCCATGACGCCCACGGTCTTAACCGGCAGCAGGACCGCGAAGGCCTGCCAGATCGTGTCGTAGAGGCCCGCCTTGCGGATCTCGTCGAGATAGATCGCATCAGCCTTGCGCAGGATCTCGAGCTTCTCGCGGGTGATCGTGCCCGGCACACGGATGGCGAGGCCCGGCCCCGGGAACGGATGACGGGCCACGAAGGCCTCCGGCAGGCCGAGCTCGCGGCCGAGCACCCGCACCTCGTCCTTGAAGAGCTCGCGCAGGGGCTCCACGAGCTTCATCTTCATGCGCTCGGGCAAGCCGCCCACATTGTGGTGGCTCTTGATGGTGACGGACGGGCCGCCCGTGAAGGACACGCTCTCGATCACGTCCGGATAAAGGGTCCCCTGCGCCAGGAAATCGGCGCCGCCGATCTTCTTCGCCTCCTCGTCGAACACGTCGATGAAGAGTTTGCCGATGGTCTTGCGCTTCACCTCGGGGTCGGACACGCCTTCCAGAGCGCCGATGAACAGGTCCTGGGCCTGAACGTGCACGAGGGGGATGTTGTAGGAATCCCGGAACAGGCCGACCACCTGCTCGGCCTCGCCCATGCGCAGGAGGCCGTGATCCACGAACACGCAGGTGAGCTGGTCTCCGATGGCCTCGTGGATGAGCACGGCCGCCACGGCGGAATCGACGCCGCCCGACAACCCGCAGATCACCCGCCCGTTCCCGACCTGGGCGCGGATGCGCTCGATGGCCTCCTCCCGGAAGGCCTTCATGGTCCAGTCGCCCCGGCAGCCGGCAATGTCGCGCACGAAGTTGCGGATCAGCAGCTCGCCCTGCGGGGTATGCACCACCTCCGGGTGGAACTGCACCGCGTAGAACTTGCGGTCCTCGTCCGCCGTGATCGCGAAGGGGGCGTTGGGCGAGGCAGCCAGAGGCTCGAAGCCCTTAGGCAGCCGGGTGACACGATCGCCGTGGCTCATCCAGACCGGATATTTCTTGCCGACCTGCCAGACGCCCTGGAAGAGCGGGCTCTCGGTCAGGATCTCGATCTCGGCCCGGCCGAACTCGGAATGGTGGCCGCTCTCCACCTCGCCGCCGAGCTGCGCCGCCATGGTCTGCTGGCCGTAGCAGATGCCGAAGACCGGGGTGCCGGACTCGAACAGCTCCTGGGGCGCCCGCGGCGAGGTCTCCATGGTGACCGATTCCGGCCCGCCGGACAGGATCACGCCCTTCGGCTTCATCTCCCGGAAGGCCTCGGCCGCCTTCTGGAAGGGCACCACCTCCGAATAGACCCCCTCCTCGCGCACCCTGCGCGCGATGAGCTGGGTCACCTGGGAGCCGAAATCGACGATGAGGATCTTGTCGTGGGTCTGGGTCATGGGACGGTCTGGGGCCTCGGGGTCGGAAGCGATGCGAGCATTCTCGGCTCACTTATGGATTTCTGGTGAGGACGGCAATGTAGAAGCCGTCCGTGCCGGTGCGCAGGGGGGTCATCTGCCAGCCGAGCGCGGTCGGACGCAGGACGTCTTCCAGGGCCTGCATCCCGGCCCGCGCGAGGACCTCCTGGCCCGGAACGGGCCGGAATTCCTCCTGGCGCGCGAGGAAGGCCGAGAGCGCCTCGTCGTTCTCCTCCGGCAGGATCGAGCAGGTGATGTACACGATGCGCCCGCCGGGCCGGATGAGGGCGGCCGCCCGGTCCAGCACCGCCTGCTGCTCCTTGCGACGGACCTCCAGGCTGCCGGGCCGGAGCCGCCACTTGGCGTCCGGGTTGCGGCGCCAGGTGCCGACGCCCGTGCAGGGCGCGTCCACGAGGACGCAGTCGATCCGTCCGTCGAGATCCGTGACCGCATCGGCGCGGCCGCGAGGAGTGCGGACCTGGACGTTGCGGACGCCCGCACGGGCGAGGCGCTCGTGAATGGGCGCGAGGCGGCGGGCATCGTTGTCGCTGGCGTAGATCTGGCCGTGATTGTCCATCATGGCCGCGAGCGCGAGGGTCTTGCCGCCCCCGCCAGCGCAGAGATCGACCACTTGGTCGCCGGGCTGCACGGCGGACAGGAGGCTTGCGAGCTGCGAGCCTTCGTCCTGGATCTCGATCCAGCCCTTGAGGAATTCCGGCTCGGCCTGGATCGCCGGGCCACGGCCGTCCTCGCCGGGAGCAATCCGGAGTCCTAAGGGCGAGAGAGGCGTCTCGACGGCACCGAGATGCGGCAGGGCATCGTGCGCCTGCTCCCGGGAGGCCGCCTTCAGAGTATTCACCCGCAGGTCGAGGGGCGCCCGGGCCGTAAGCGCCTGCATCTCGGGCACGAGATCGTCGCCGAAGAGCCGCTCCAGGGACGGCGCGATCCAATCCGGGAAGTCTCCGGCGGCGGGTGCGGGCGCCCCCTCTAGGGTGGCGTTCGCCAGCCGGTCCCGCTCGGGCTCGGTCAGGGGTTCGGGCGCGAAGCGCTCACCCGAGAACAGGTCCGCGATGGCCCCGACGTCGAGGCCGCGCTGGAGTCGGAGCGTTCCGAGCATGACGGCGCGAGGTGTTCCCTCGCCCATGATCCAGGCAGCGGATGCCTTCCGACGCAGGGCGTCATAGACGAGGCTCGCGATGGCGGCCCGGTCCTTGGACCCGGCGAAGCGGTGGGACAGGCCCCAGTCTTTCAGGGCATCCGCTGCCGGGCGGCGGCGGGCGTCGATGTCGGACAGGACCTCGATGGCGGCGGCGATGCGGGCTGCAGGTGTCATAGGAATACAACACTCGACCTTGGCCGTGGAAATGACACAATATTACCAACCTTCGATCCCGATCCGAACCGATGCCGGAAAGGCGCGTGCACGGTGCACGCGGTTTTCAACCAGGGCTTCTTGGAGCTTCTCACGATGTCGATCAAGCTGACACGCATCCTTGCCGTCGGTCTCACTCTTGCTGTCGCAGCCTGCGCCACCACCCCGCCGCCGGCGGTGGACGTGAACCCGCCTCCGCGAAAGGCGATGGACACGAAGACGCAGCTCGAAAGCGGCCGCAAATTCTAAAACGCGATGGCGGGACGGGTTCGGGATCCGTCCCGCCATCGAAAGACTTCAGGCCCCTGCCCGGCCGGATCACACGCCAAGTTCCGCCGCAAAGATCCTCAAGGCGAAGACGATCCACATGACGAGCAGGATCAGCACGCCCGCCACGAAGGCCATGAAGCGCCACGGCACCCGGTTCGACGTGACGTGGATCCCCGCATGAACGAGCCGCGTCACCACGAAGAGCCAGGAGAGGATCACGAAGACGAGATCCGCCTTCTTGGTGATCAGCGCGAGAGCCACCAGCACATAGAACAGGACCGGGACTTCGAGCTGGTTGTGATAGGCGTTGGACACCTGCGTGACCCGATCCGGCCAGTTGCGCTCGCCGAGCGCGATGTCCCGGATTTTCACGTCTCCGGCCCGGAGGACCCCCGTGCGGGAGCGCCCGGTCCAGAACAGGAGGACGAAGGTGAGCCCGACCTGGACGAAGACCGGGAGAAGGACGGCGGTGATGCTCATGCGGGACCCTTGTCAGCCCGAACCTCGGGCCAAGCTTAGCTGCGGCCCGGATAATTAGGGCTTTCCCGCGTGATCGTCACGTCGTGGACGTGGCTTTCGCGCAGACCCGCATTGGTGATGCGGATGAACTGCGCCTTCTCGCGGAATTCCACCAGGGTCCGCGCGCCCACATAGCCCATGGAGGCGCGCAGGCCGCCGGCGAGCTGGTGCAGGACCCCGGAGGCCGGGCCCTTGTAGGCCACCTGCCCCTCGACGCCCTCGGGAACGAGCTTCAGGGTGTCGCGCACCTCCGCCTGGAAGTAGCGGTCCGCCGAGCCCCGTGCCATGGCGCCGACCGACCCCATGCCGCGATAGGCCTTGTAGGAGCGCCCCTGATAGAGGAACACCTCGCCCGGGGTCTCGTCGGTGCCGGCGAGCAGGGAGCCGACCATGGCCGTGGAGGCGCCGGCCGCGAGGGCCTTGGCGAGGTCGCCCGATACCTTGATGCCGCCATCCGCGATGACCGGAATGCCCGCTTCGGAAGCCGCCTCGACGGCCTCCATGATGGCCGTGAGCTGGGGCACGCCGACGCCCGCGACGATGCGGGTGGTGCAGATGGAGCCCGGCCCGATGCCGACCTTCACGGCATCCGCCCCGGCATCGATGAGGGCCTTGGCGCCCTCGCGGGTCGCCACGTTGCCGGCGATAACCTGGACGGCGTTGGAGAGCTTCTTCACCCGGGTCACGCTTTCCAGCACCCGGACGGAATGGCCGTGGGCGGTGTCGACCACGATCACGTCGACGCCCGCGTCGATCAGGCGCTCGGAGCGCTCGAAGCCCTGGTCACCCGTGGTGGTGGCGGCTGCGACCCGCAGGCGGCCCTGCTCGTCCTTGGCGGCGTTCGGATAGGCGACCTGCTTCTCGATGTCCTTCACGGTGATGAGGCCGATGCAGCGGTAATGGTCGTCCACCACCAGGAGCTTCTCGATGCGGAACTGGTGCAGGAGGCGCCGGGCCTCGTCCTGGCTCACGCCCTCGCGGACCGTGATCAACCGATCCTTGGTCATCAGCTCGGAGACCGGCTGGGCGGGGTTGTTGGCGAAGCGCACATCCCGGTTGGTGAGGATGCCGACGAGCTTGCCTTTCGAGCCCCCGGGCCCGCGCTCGACCACCGGAATGCCCGAGATGCCGTTATGCTTCATGATAGCCAGGGCTTCGGCCAGAGACTCGTCCGGATGGATCGTGATAGGGTTCATCACCATGCCGGACTCGTAGCGCTTGACGAGGCGGACCTGCTCGGCCTGGGCCTCCGGGTCGAGATTACGGTGGACCACGCCGATGCCGCCGGCCTGGGCCATGGCGATGGCCATGCGGCCTTCCGTGACCGTATCCATGGCCGAGGCGATGATCGGCAGGTTGAGGCGGATGGACTGGGTGAGCTGGGTGGCCAGCTCCACCTCGCTGGGCATGACCTCGGAGCGTCCGGGCCTCAGCAGCACATCGTCGAAGGTCAATCCCTCGATGAGACGATCGGCGATTGAGGCCATAGCCAACTCCTAGTTTTGAGAATGGGGCGCCTGGGGCAGCGGCGACGAGTTGGCGAGGGTCCGTAGCATGGGCGGACCTTTTCGCAAAGCGGTAAAACCCTGTTGGGAAAGAAGATCTGCCGTGCGACGGAGCCGCTAGGCAAGAGGCGCTCTTAGGGGTATTGGCCAGAGGTCATGCGCCAATCCCGCCTGCTGCCCCTCATCATCGCGACAGCGCTCTTCATGGAGAACACGGATTCGACCGTGATCGCCACCTCGCTGCCCATGATCGCGCAGGATATCGGCGAGGATCCCATCGCGCTCAAGCTGGCGCTCACCTCCTACCTGGTGGGGCTTGCGATCTTCATCCCGATCTCGGGCTGGATGGCCGATAAATTCGGCTCGAAGACGATCTTCCGGGCCGCCATCGGGGTCTTCATGGTCGGCTCCCTGGCCTGTGCCGGGGCCGGCTCGCTCGGCGGCTTCGTCCTGGCCCGCTTCGTCCAGGGCATGGGCGGCGCCATGATGGTGCCGGTCGGGCGCCTCGTCCTGCTGCGCAGCGTGCCCCGCAACGAAATCGTTCAGGCCCTCGCGACTTTGACCATTCCGGCCCTGATCGGGCCCATCGCCGGGCCTCCCTTGGGCGGCTTCATCACCACCTATTTCGACTGGCGCTGGATCTTCTTCATCAACATCCCGATCGGCATCCTCGGCATCGTGCTGGCGACGATCTTCGTCCCCGAGATCAAGGAAGAGGAGACGCCGCCCTTCGATTTTCTCGGCTTTCTGCTCGCCGGAGCGGGCTTTGCCCTCCTGATGCTGGGCTTCGCGTCGGGCGGACGCCACCTGATCCCGCCCTCCGTCTCGCTGGCCTGCACCCTGGTCGGGGCCCTGAGCATTCTGCTCTTCATCGTCCATGCCCGGCGCACGCCCCATCCGGTCCTGCGGCTCGATCTCTTCAGGATCCCGACCTTCCGGGCCAGCGTGACCGGCGGCTCCCTGTTCCGGGTCGGCGTCGGGGCCATTCCGTTTCTCCTGCCGTTGATGCTCCAGGTCGGGTTCGGCCTCTCGCCGCTTGCCTCCGGCTCGCTCACCTTCATCGCGGCCGTCGGCGCCCTGTTCATGAAGACCATGGCGAAGCGCATCCTCCAGCAGGTCGGCTTCAGGCGCCTCCTGACCGTCAATGCGGTGATCGGCGCGGCCTTCATCGCGACCAACGGGTTCTTCACCCCCGCGACGCCCCATTGGCTGATCATGATCATCCTGTTCGTCGGCGGATGCTTCCGGTCGCTCCAGTTCACGAGCATCAACGCCCTCGCGTTCGCGGACATCTCGAACCGGGACATGAGCTACGCCACGAGCCTGTCGAGCGTCGCGCAGCAGCTCGCCCTCAGCATGGGCGTGGCGCTGGGCGCCTTCGCGCTCGAGGCCGCCTCGGAATTCCACGGGTCGCCCACCATCGTGGCGCAGGATTTCGGCCCGGCCTTCTGGATCGTGGCAGGACTTGCGTCCCTCTCGACCTTCGCGTTCATGCGCCTGCCGCACGATGCCGGAGCCGAGATGTCCGGTCACAAAGCTTTGAAGCTCCAGCCCGCGACCGGCCTGGGCGACGGAACGCAGGCGCCCTAAGATCTGGGCCGTTCGGGAACCGGAGGGCCTTCATGGACCAGCGCATCATCGATCTCTACGATCACTTTACCCACGGCGGCATGAACCGCCGCGCCTTCCTCGACAAGCTGACGAGCCTCGCCGGGAGCGCCGCCGCGGCGGCCGCCCTCCTGCCGATCCTGCAGAACGACTACGCCCGGGCCGACACGGTGGACGAAAAGGACCCGCGCATCACGGCCGAGACCGTGGAAATCCCTGGCGTCCAGGGCCTCAAGGGCTATCTCGTCCGCCCGAAATCCGCCGGCGGCAAGCTCCCGACCGTCATCGTGATCCACGAGAACCGGGGCCTTAACCCGCATATCAAGGACGTGACGCGCCGCATGGCGACCGAGGGCTTTATCGCGCTCGGCCTCGATTACCTGTCGCCCATAGGCGGCACGCCGTCCGACGAGGACAAGGGCCGGGAGATGATCAGCCAGCTCAAGCAGCCCGACGTGATCGCCGCCGGCAAGGCGGCCGTGGCCTATCTGAAGGCCCTGCCCGACGGCAACGGCAAGGTCGGCGCCGTCGGCTTCTGCTGGGGTGGTGGCGCGGTGAATAATCTCGCGGTGGCCGATCCGGACCTCTCGGCCGGGGTCGCCTATTACGGTGCGCAGCCGAAGGCCGAGGACGTGCCGAAGATCAGGGCCGCCCTCCTGCTCCATTACGCCGGGCTCGACACGCGCATCAACGCGGGCATCCCGGCCTACGAGGAGGCCCTCAAGAAGGCCGGCAAGACCTACGAACTGTACACCTACGAGGGTGCAAACCACGCCTTCAACAACGACACCAACAAGGCCCGCTACGACAAGGAAGCCGCCGATCTCGCCTGGAAGCGTACGGTGGCGTTCCTGAAGAAGCATCTCGCCTGAGAGGCCTGCGCCGCACCTCTCCTGGAGGGAGAGGTCGAGCAGCAGCGACGTGGCGCAACGGGATTCCCTCCCCTTGTGGGGAGGAGAGCAGGTCGCGCCTCCCCCGTCATTCCGGGGCGGCTCGCAAAGCCGAGCCCGGAACCCATAAACACCAACGTTTCAGAACAAAGCTAACGAGAACCGCTGCGCCTTATCCTGCATTGTCAGCGGTTATGGGTTCCGGGCTCTCGCTATGCTCGCCCCGGAATGACGGGAGGGGGCCGCCTCCCCTAATGCCCTGCCTTTCCGGGATCGTCCTCGAATGCATCCACCTGCACGCGCCGCCCGATCATGAAGGCGTCGGCCACGAGGCGGAACGGGGCATCGTCAACTTCCGAACGGCTCTCGGCCAGCAGGGTCTCGAAGCGGCGGTAGATCGCCGGATATTCGTGGGAGTCCTCCTCGACCACAAGGGACCCGTCGACCTCCAGGCGGCTGCCGCCGTGGGAGAGCTTGAGCAGGGGACCGCCTACGCAGTCGATCTCGATGTCCCAGGTCTGCGGTCCTGTCTGACGCCAGTCGAAGACGGCCTGGAGGTCCGCGTCCTCGGACCCGGTCGAGAAGCTGAGATTCGCCGCGATGGGCGCATCCCGGTTGGCCGGGAACTGGAGGTCGGCCTTCCGAATGAAGACCGGCGTCGGCATGATCTTCGTCACGATGGACAGGGCGTTGATGCCCGGATCGAAGACACCGAAGCCGCCCGCCTGCCAGATCCATTGCTGGCCGGGATGCCAGTGCCGCACATCCTCCTTCCAGGTGACGAGAAGACGCCTGACCGTGCGTCCCGCGAGGGTGTCGCGGGCCACGTCCACGCCCCGGTTGTACTGGGCGTGCCAGGTGGTGAAGACGACCTTGTGCATCTCGCCGGCGATCCGGCGCAGGTCCTCGAGCTCGCTCAACGTGGCAGCGGGCGGCTTTTCGAGGAGGACGTGCTTTCCGGCCTCCAGCGCGTCCCGCGCGATGGCATGGCGGACCTGCGGGGGCGTGCAGATGGCGACCGCATCGAGATCCGGCACGTCGCGCAGCATCTCCCTGTAATCCGTGAAGGTGTGCCGCGCCTCGTCGGGCGTGAGGCCGCGCTGGCTGGCCACGGCCGTCAGCTCGAGGTTCGGGTTGTCGCGGATCGCCGGCAGGTGCTGGTCCTGCGCGATCTTGCCGAAACCGATGATGCCGATCCTGTAAACCATACCCTGCCCTCCTGCCCTTCGCCGTCGGACCGGAAAGAATGCGTCAGGACGACGGCGACCTGCTCGCACCGCCCCGGAAACCGGTGGCCATGACGTAGAGTTCCGACGAGTCGGCGCGGCTCGCCGCCGGCTTCACGTGCCGGACCGTGGCGAAATCGCGCTTGAGATCGGCGAGAAGCTGGTTCTCGGTGCCGCCCTGGAAGACTTTGGCGATGAAGACGCCGCCCGGCGCCATGATCTCCCGCGCGAACGCGATGGCGGCCTCAGCAAGCCCCATGATGCGCAGATGGTCCGTCTTCTTGTGGCCCGTCGTGTTGGCGGCCATGTCGGACATGACGATGTCGGCCGGTCCGCCGAGCATCTCAATGAGCTTGTCCGGCGCGGACTCGTCCAGAAAGTCGAGCTGGATGAACTCCACTCCCGGCATCGGGTCGATGGGCAGAAGGTCGATGCCCACGACTCGACCCTTCTCGCCCACCTTGCGGGCCGCGATCTGCGACCAGCCGCCGGGCGCGGCGCCGAGGTCCACCACCCGCTGGCCGGGCTTCAGGATGTGGTATTTCTCGTCGATCTCCAGGAGCTTGAAGGCGGCGCGCGAGCGGTATCCCTCACGCTTCGCCCGGGCCACGTAAGGATCGTTGAGCTGCCGCTCCAGCCATTTCTGGGACGAGAGGGAGCGCTTATTCGCGGTCTTCACGCGCTGCTTGAGGGTGCGCGATCCCGATCCGGTCTTTGAAGTGCTCACCGATGGCTCCCTCGCCATACGCTGTCTTCACGCATCATGTTCATCAGAATTCCTTCGCGCAGTCCCCGATCGGCGATGCGCAGGCGGTCGGACGGAAAGGCCCGCCGGATCGCCTCCAGAATAGCGCATCCCGCGAGGACGAGGTCCGCCCTGTCGCGGCCGATGCACGGATTGGCGGCGCGTTCCTGAAAATCGGAGCCGAGCAGGCCCTCGATGACGGCCGTGATGTCCCGGTTCCCCATCCACATCCCGTCCACGCGGCGGCGGTCGTAGCGGGCAAGGCGCAGATGGATGCCGCCCACCGTCGTGACCGTTCCGGACGTGCCGAGCAGGTGGAAATTCGGCGCCCGCCCGGCCTCGGAAGCCACGAGCGAGAAGTCGAGCAGGAACTCGGTAACCTCCTCGACCATGGCCTCGAAGCTCTCGGGCGTCACGTCGATGCCGCCGTGGCGCTCGGCCAGGGTCACGACGCCGACAGGCAGCGAATCCCAAGCGCGGATCCGCTTGCAGGGATCCGCGAACATGTGCGGCGCCTGCCCGTCGAGCCACGCGATCTCGGTGGAGCCGCCGCCGATGTCGAAGACGATGACCGACTCGGCCTTCGGATCGGCCAGGGAGGCGCAGCCCGTGACCGCCAGATAGGCCTCGGTCTTCCGGTCGACGATCTCGAGCTCAAGGTCCAGGTCGCTGCGCACCCGCTCGATGAAGGCGGGGCCGTTGGCCGCGAGGCGACAGGCCTCCGTGGCCACGAGCCGGGCACGCATCACGCCCTTGGCGGCCATCTTGTCGCGGCAGATGCGCAAGGCGTCGATTGTCCGCTCGATGGCGTCCTCGCTCAGGTGATTGCCGAAGCCCAGCCCCTCGCCGAGGCGCACGATCCGCGAGAAGGCGTCCACGACGCGAAACCCGAAATGCGCCGGCTCGGCGATGAGCAGCCGGCAATTGTTGGTGCCGAGATCCAGGGCCGCATAGCTGCGACCGGCGCGACGGCGCCCGTTCCGCCGTCCTGCCCCGGCCAGCGGACGATCCCCTCGCCACGGTGCGTCCTTCACGCGGTCAGCGAGCGGATTCGGTCGGTCTCCCTCTGCTTCGGCAAGCGCATCGTATTTGACGGTCAAAACCACATCCCCGGCATCGAACGGATGCCTGTTTGGCCCGGAGAGTAACAACCCCTTCGACCCTCTGCCAAGGGTCGGGGATGCGTTTTGGACGGCGCAGAGGGAGAGTCTCAGACGGACAATCCGCGGAAGCGGTCGGTCAGGTCGGCCAGGATATCGGCTCCCACATTGGCGAAAGCCACGCGCAGATGACCCTCCTGCCCCGGTCCGAAATAGCTTCCCGGCAGGCACAGAACACCGCGCTCCGTAGCGAGCTTTTCGGCCACCGCCTGGGCGGATGCACCCGCAAAGGGGTGCCGGAGATAGGCGAAATAGGCGCCGACCGATTCGATGCGCCATTCGGGCAGCGGCTCCAGAGCACGGCGGAACGTGGCCGCACGGGCATTGATCTCGGTCCGGTTCGCCTCGCGCCAGTCGCGCAGGGCCTCGATGGCCCAGGGCAGAGCCGCCTGCGCGGTGCGCGGTGCGCAGATCTGGATACAGTCGAGGATTTTTCCCAACTGCTCGATCAGCCTCGCATCCGCCACGACGGCGCCCATCCGGTGGCCGGGAATCGCGTAGGATTTCGAGAACGAGTAGAGCTGGATCACGGTCCGGCGCCAGTCCGGCGTGGCGAAGAGGCCGTGGGCGCGGTTGATCCCGACTGGCAGGAAATCCCGATAAGTCTCGTCGATCACGAGATAAATCCCGCGCCGGCGACACAGATCCGCAAAGGCTTCGATCACGTGCGCCGGATAGACGGCGCCGGTCGGGTTGTTGGGCGTGACGAGGACGAGGGCCTTCACCTTGTCGTCGATCAGGGCCTCGGCATCCTCGACTCGCGGCACGAATCCCGCCTCCGGTCGGCACGGCAGGGGCCTGGCCTCGATTCCCAGCATGTCGAGGCTCATCTGGTGGTTGAAGTACCAGGGGGTCGGCAGCAGCACCGCATCACCCTGGCGGGCAAGGAGCATCATGACGGCGAAGAAGGCCATGTTGCACCCGGCCGTGATCGCCGTGTCGGCGGGCGCGATCGGCCCCTCGTAGATCCGCGACAGCTCGGCCGCATAGGCCTCCCGCAAGCTGGAATCGCCGTCGATGGGACCGTATTGCGCGCCGGCCGGGGAGCCCGCCGTGGCCGCGAGGCGCTCCAGCATTCCCGGATGCGGCGCGTTCCCGGGCACGGCCTGGGACAGGTTGATGAGCGGCCCGCGGGACCCGTCATAGCGTTTTGTCCAGGCCTGTGCCTCCGGGATCGGAGGGCTCCCGACATCCGCGATCAGGGGATTGATGAGGTTCGGGGCGCTGGCCATGGGAGAGATTCACCTTGGAAGAAAAAAGGATGGGCTTCCGGCGAAGGTTCACCGAAAAGGCCCATCCTTCAAGAAAGGATTCCCTGCAGGGTGCCGGGGGACGCGAAGGCAGCTTAGTCCTTCGCGCGCTCCACGTAGGAGCCGTCCTCGGTCATGATGACCACGCGGGTGCCGGCCTGGATGTGGGGCGGCACCATGGTGCGCACGCCGTTCGACAGCATCGCGGGCTTGTAGGACGAGGAGGCCGTCTGGCCCTTCACGACCGGCTCGGTCTCGGTGATCTCGAGGGTGACGCGGGCCGGCAGTTCGATGGCGATCGGAACCCCGTTATGGGTCGAGAGCATCACGGCCATGCCTTCCTGGAGATAGGCCTTCTGGTCGCCGATGATGTCCTCCGGAACGGCCACCTGGTCGTAAGTCTCCGGGTTCATGAAGTGGAAGCCCTCGCCGTCCTCGTACAGGAAGGTGTGCTCGCGGTCCTCCACGAAGGCACGCTCGACCTGCTCGGTGGTGCGGTAGCGCTCGGAGACCTTCACGCCGTCGGAGATCCGGCGCATGTCGAGCTGGGTCACCGGGGTGCCCTTGCCGGGATGGATGTTCTGGGCGGTGAGGACCACATAGAGCCGGCCGTCGATGTCGACGACGTTGCCTTTGCGGAGCGTTGAGGCAATGACCTTCACGGGGAGCTTTCCTTGTGACAGATAGGCACGTCCCGAGGCCGGCGATCCAGCCCCCGTGGGACGCTCGAAAATGTTATTCGGTGCCGCAACTAGCCTATCTTCGCGAAAATCGCCAGCCTGACCGCACAACCCCCTGAGACAAACCCTTGGAACGGACCAACGCCCAGCCCGCCCCCTCCCCCTGGTGGACGCCCCATGTCCACGCGGACCGGCGCCCGTTCCTCATGGCCCGCAACCGGATCCAGGCCGCCTTCCGGCACTTCTTCGAGGAGCGCGATTTCGTCGAGGTCGATACGGCCACGCTCCAGGTCTCGCCCGGCAACGAGGCCCATCTCCACGCCTTCGCGACCGAGGCCATCGGCATGGGCGGCGCCGCGACCCCGCTCTATCTCCACACCTCGCCGGAATTCGCCTGCAAGAAGCTGCTGGCGGCCGGCGAACCGCGGATCGCCTGCTTTGCCCATGTCTACCGCAACCGGGAGCGCGGCCCCCTGCACCACCCGGAATTCACCATGCTGGAATGGTACCGGGCGGGCGCGTCCTACGAGGCCCTGATGCACGATTGTGCCGAACTCCTCGGTCTCGCGGCCGAGAAGGCCGGCACTCGCATCCTCACGTTCCGGGGCCGGACGGTAGATCCCTTCAGGGAACCGGAGCGCCTGAGCGTCGCAGAGGCCTTCCGGCGCTACGCCTCCATCGATCTCCTGGCCTCCATCGACCGGAGCGGCGCGACCGACCGGGAGCGCCTCGCCGCCTCGCTCAAGGAGGCGGGCCTGCGGGTCGCGGCGGACGATACCTGGTCCGACCTCTTCAGTCGCGTCATCGTCGAGAAGGTCGAGCCCCGTCTCGGTCTGGAGCGCGCCACGATCCTGGACGAGTATCCGGTCGCCGAGGCGGCCCTCGCCCGTCCGGCCTCCGGCGACCCGCGGGTAGCGGAACGGTTCGAGCTCTATGCCTGCGGAGTCGAGCTCGCCAACGCGTTCGGGGAGCTGACCGATCCGGCCGAGCAGCGCCGCCGTTTCCAGGCCGAGATGGCCGAGAAGATGCGCGTCTATGGCGAAAGCTATCCGCTCGACGAGGATTTCCTGGCGGCCCTCGCGCTGATGCCCCAGGCGAGCGGCATCGCGCTCGGCTTCGACCGGCTGGTGATGCTGGCGACCGGCGCCTCCCGCATCGACCAGGTGCTCTGGGCGCCCGTGGCGGAGACGGCACCATGACGGCGAATGCCAAAACCCTGCGCAGCCCGGCCGAGCTGGTGGAGGCGGGCCTCCTCCCGGCCGAGCGGGCGGAGAATGCGGCACGCGTCGGCGCACGCTACGCGGTGGCGATCTCCCCCGCCATGGCGGCCCTGATCAACCGTGCCGACCCGGCCGACCCCATCGCCCGCCAGTTCGTGCCCGACGCGGCGGAGCTCGTCACCACCCCGGAGGAACGGCAGGACCCCATCGGCGACCTGACGCATAGCCCCGTCGAGGGGATCGTCCACCGCTATCCCGACCGGGTCCTGCTCAAGGCCGTTCATGTCTGCCCGGTCTATTGCCGGTTCTGCTTCCGGCGCGAGATGGTGGGGCCGCAGGGGCTCGGCACCCTCACGCCCGAGGCCATGGATGCGGCCTTCGCATATATCGCGACGCATCCGGAGATCTGGGAGGTCATCCTCACCGGGGGCGATCCCCTGGTCCTGTCCCCGCGCCGTCTTGCGGAGATCACCGAAAGGCTTGCGGGGATCGGGCACGTGAAGGTCGTGCGCTTCCATACCCGCGTCCCGGTGGTCGAGCCCGAACGGGTCGACGGGGCGCTGATCGAGGCCCTCAAGGCCAGCCGCAAGACGACCTACGTGGCCCTCCATGCCAACCACCCGCGGGAACTGACGGACGAGGCCCGCGCGGCCTGCGCCCGCCTGGCCGGTTCCGGCATCGCGATGGTGAGCCAGTCCGTCCTCCTGCGCGGGATCAACGACGACCCGGACGTGCTCGCGGCCCTCATGCGCGCCTTCGTGGAGGCACGGGTCAAGCCCTACTACCTCCACCACCCGGACCTCGCGCCCGGCACGAGCCATTTTCGCCTGTCGATCGAGGAGGGCCGCGCCCTCGTGGCCGCCCTGCGCGGCCGGATCTCCGGCCTGTGCCAGCCGACCTACATCCTCGACATCCCGGGCGGGCACGGGAAAGCCGTCATCGGCCCCGACGCACTTCAGCACGAAGGCGATCACTACATGGTCACGGATTTCAAAGGCCGGGAGCATCCCTATCCGCCGGAGGAGAATGGCGGTTAGCGCTCTCCCCGTCATTCCGGGACGGCCCAGAGGGCCGGGCCCGGAATGACGGAGCTGTTAATCGAATCCTGGCTTCGCGCCCCGCCCCTTCTTGATCTCCGAGCGCCTGGACTTCGTCTCCAGCCGGCGCTGCTTCGACGCGAGCGTGGGCCTGGTCTGGCGGCGGGGCTTCGGGACCTCGGTGGCCTGGCGGATCAGGTCGACGAGGCGCTGAAGGGCATCTTCCCGGTTGCGCTCCTGGGTGCGGAAGCGCTGGGCCGTGATGACGATGACGCCGTCGGTGGTGAGGCGGCTGCCGGCGAGCTTCATCAGGCGGATGGCGACCTGGTCCGGCAGGGAACGGGAGCGCCGGGCGTCGAAGCGCAGCTGCACAGCGGTCGCGACCTTGTTGACGTTCTGTCCGCCCGGCCCGGAGCCGCGGATGAACGTCTCGTCGATCTCGGATTCGTCGAGCGCGATGGTGTCGGTGACCGGGATCATGATCGCCTCGGGTGAACGGGTGCGGGACACTGGCGCAGTCCGGCCGATCTGTCCATGCCGGCTTCGCATTTGCGGGAAGCCGGGAGGAAGCCGATAAGCCTGCTTGTCGCGGCCCCCGATCCGGTCTAAGCGCCTCCGGCCCCTTCCGCATCCGGCCTCCCATGTCCGCCGTTCTCGCCAGCCTGGTCCCGACCTTCCTCATCATCGCCACCGGCTGGTTCTGCCGCGCCACCGGATTCGTCGACGACAAGCAATGGATGGGGCTCGAACGCGTCACCTACGTGGTGTTCTTCCCGGCGCTGTTCATCGACACCCTGGCGCGCGCCGATCTGCGCTCCGTCCCGTTCGCCGGCGTCGGCGGGTCACTGGTCGCCGCGATCCTGATCGTGAGCCTCCTGGCCCTTGCGCTGCGGCCGCTGCTCGAGCGGAAATTCGGCGTCGATGGGCCGAGCTTCACGTCCGTTTTCCAGGGCGCCACCCGTTGGAACACCTTCGTGGCCCTCGCCATCGCGGGCAGCCTCTACGGCGAGCGCGGCGTGGCGCTGATCGCCGTGGCGGTCGCCGCCATGGTGCCGCTCCTCAACCTGCTCGCGATCTCGGTATTCATCCGCTATGCGGGCCGTCCCCGGCACAGCCCCCGGGAGATTTTCCGCATGGTGGCGTCGAATCCGCTGATCTGGTCCTGCGCGGTCGGGCTGGCCCTCAACATCCTCCTCCCGCCCCTGCCCAAGCCGCTCGTCGGCTATGTCGACCTTCTCGGCCGCTCGGCCCTGGCCGCAGGCCTTCTGGTGGTCGGCGCGGGTTTCGAGATCCGCCGCCTCGCCCGCCCCGGCGTGGCCCACGCGGTCTCCAGCGCGCTCAAGCTCCTGGTCCTGCCGCTGGTCGCCGTCACGCTCGCGCGGCTCAGCGGCGTTTCGGGAGACGATATCGCCGTGACGGTCATCGCCGCATCCGTGCCCTCGGCGAGTTCCGCCTATGTCCTGGCCCGACAGATGGGTGGGAATGCGCCGCTGATGGCCGAGATCCTGATTCTCCAGCTCCTGATCGCAGCCGTCTCGCTGCCCCTGCTGATTGCCTTTCTCTGACGTTTTACAACTTATGCGCTAACAAGTGATCTTGTAATATTGCGAGTTGTGTTGCTATCTAGGCGGAACTCTCAGCGAACAGGTCAGCGAACGCGCTCCATGTCCAAGCCCCCGCTCAGCGCCAGCCCACCCACATCTCCTGCCGGTACGGAAGCATCCAATGTCCCGGGCGCCCAAGCGCCCACTGCCGAGACCGCCCAGTACATCGCGGAATTCACGGCGGAGCTGTCCTTCCTGGCCCGGCGCTCGAACCTGGAACTCCTGGCCTATCTGCTCGACATGGCGCGCCTGGAGGCGACCCGAGCCGTCCAGGGCAGCACGCGCAGAAGTTGAGCCTTTAACGGCCGGCGATCAGCGAGACCGCGTTGCCGCCGTGCCGTTCGAGACGCCCGGCGATCTCCAGCTCCAGCAGGGTCGTCTGAACCTGCCCGATCGGCAGGCCGGACAGGCGGACGAGATCGTCCACCGCGACCGGCGAAGGCCCGAGCAGGTCGATCAGCCCCGGCCGCGCCGGGCCGTCATGGCGGTCCTCGCTCACCTCCAGCCCCGGATCCTGAGAGACGGCTCCGACCGGCGGGCGGGGAACGTCCGGAAGGTCGAGCTCATCCCAGAGCTCCTCGGAGACGACGCGGGAGCGCGGCTCTTCGGCGCCTGCATCGGGACGCCAGCCCGTCGCCACGAGGGGCTCCAGCACGGCCGTGACGTGTTCGATCCCGGCACACAGGGTCGCGCCCTCCCGGATCAGGTCGTTCGTCCCCTCGGCCCTGGGGTCGAGGGGCGAGCCCGGCACGGCGAAGACCTCGCGTCCCTGTTCGAGGGCGAAGCGCGCGGTGATCAGCGAGCCGGAGCGGCGTGCCGCCTCCACGACCACGACCCCGTAGCACAGGCCCGAGACGATCCTATTCCGGCGCGGAAAGTCCCGGCCGCGGGGCTCCCAGCCGAAGGGCATTTCGGAGACAATGGCCCCGCCCCGATCCAGGATGGCATCGACCAGCGGCGCGTTCTCGGACGGATAGATCCGGTCGTGCCCGCCCGCCAGGACCGCCACGGTGCCCGGATCGAGGGCCGCCCGGTGAGCGCGGGTGTCGACGCCGCGAGCAAGGCCCGAGACCACCACGTAGCCTGCGTCTCCAAGCTGGCGCGCGAGCCGCTCCGCGAAGGCGAGACCGGCCGCGGAAGCGTTGCGCGAGCCGACGATGGCGACCGCCGGCCGGGCGAAGATCTCGCCCGAGCCGCGCACGGCGATGAGCGGCGGCGCGGTATCGACGGCCTGGAGCGCCTTTGGGTAATCGGGCTCGCCCATGGCGACGAAGCGGGCGCCGAGCCGGGCGGCGGCGGCCATTTCCTTCTCGGCCTCGGCCCGGCTCGTCACCTTGAGGATCAGGCGCCCGCCCCGGCGGGCGAGGTCGGGCAACGCCTCGAGGGCTGCGGCAGCGCCGCCGAAGCGGTTGACGAGGGCGCGGAAGGTGCGCGGACCCACATTCTCGGAACGGATCAGGCGCAGCCAGTCGAGGCGCTGCTCGTCCGTGAGGCGGGTCCCGCTCATCCCTTCTGCCCGATCTTGCCTTCCGTGCCGGCGACGAGGCGGCTGATGTTCTCGCTGTGCTTCCACCACAGCAGGACCACGAGGATCAGGATGACGCCCGCCATCCTGGGCTCGCCCAGAGCCCAGAGGATGGGCGGCGTCGCGGCCGTCGCGACCAGGGCCGCGAGGGACGAATAGCGCTTCAGATAGGCGAGCGAGAGCCAGATGAGCGCGAAGATGAGGGCTGCGAGCGGCATCAGGCCCAGGAGCACGCCCACGAAGGTCGCGACTCCCTTGCCGCCCTTGAAGCCGAGCCACACAGGATAGAGATGACCGAGGAAGGCCCCGAGCGCCGCGATGGTGGCGAGGTCCTGCCCCCATTGCCCGGCCACGAGCACAGCCACCGTGCCTTTCAGGGCATCGCCCACGAGGGTTGCGGCCGCGAGGCCTTTGCGGCCCGTGCGCAGAACGTTCGTGGCGCCGATATTGCCGGAGCCGACCTTCCGGATATCGCCCACGCCCGCCATGCGGGTGAAGATCACCCCGAACGGAATCGAGCCGAGGAGATAGCCGAAGACCAGGGCCAGCAGCAGGTGGAAAAGGTGGACGTCGTCGGACATTCGCGTCTCTTCAGTTCGGGCGGCGGTCGAGGACGATCCTGCCCGCAACGACCGTCATCGTCACCTGTCCTTCCAGACGGGCTTCGTCGAAAGGCGTGTTCTTCGACAGCGAGCGCAGGTCGCGCTTGTCGAGGACATAGGGCGCGTCGGGATCGAACAGGATCAGGTCGGCGGGAGCGCCCCGCTCCAGCCGTCCGCCCGGAAGTCCAAGGATTTCCGCCGGTCGCGTCGACATGGCACGCAGGAGCTTCGCAAGGGAAATCTGGCCGGAATGGACGAGCCGGAGAGCGGCGGAGAGCAGGGTTTCGAGGCCGACGGCCCCGTTCGCGGCCTCCGCGAAGGGCAGCCGCTTGGTCTCTACATCCTGTGGATTATGGTCCGAGACGATCACGTCCACGGCGCCCTCGGCCAGGGCCTCGATCATGGCCAGCCGCTCGTCCTCGTGCCGGAGCGGCGGCGAGAGCTTCAGGAAGGTGCGGTAATCCCCGATATCATTCTCGTTGAGCGCGAGGTTGTTGATGGACACGCCGCAGGTGACCGAGAGCCCCCTCGCCTTCGCGGCGCGCACGATCTCGACCGAATCGGCGCAGGACACCATGGCCGCGTGATAGCGCCCGCACGTCAGGCGCACGAGGCGGATGTCCCGCTCCAGCATTATGGTCTCGGCCTCGTGCGGGATGCCCGGAAGACCGAGGCGGGTGGCGAACTCGCCCTCGTTCATCACGCCGGCGCTGACGAGGTCGGGATCCTCCACGTGATGGACGATAAGCGCGTCGAAATCCCGCGCATAGGTGAGCGCCCGGCGCATCACCTGCGCATTGGTCACCGAGCGCAGCCCGTCCGTGAACGCGATGGCGCCGGCCTCGCGCAGGAGGCCGATCTCGGCCATCTCCTGCCCCTTCAGACCCTTGGTGAGCGCCGCTGCCGGACGGACATGCACGATGGAGGTGTCCCGCGCCCGCCGCATGACGAAATCGACGATGGCCGGGTCGTCCAGAACCGGATTGGTGTCCGGCATCGCGACGATCGTGGTGACGCCGCCGGCCGCTGCGGCCTCGCCGGCGCTTTTCAGAGTCTCCCGGTGGGCCGCCCCCGGCTCGCCGATGAAGGCACGCATGTCGATGAGGCCTGGCGCCAGAACCTGGCCGGCGCAATCGACCACCTGCGCGTCCCCGGCAGCCGCCACCTGGGCTCCGACGGCCGCGATGAGGCCGTCCCGCACCAGGGCGCCCCCACGCTCCTCACGCCCGCTGGCGGGATCGACGAGGCGCGCATTCGTGAACAGGATGGGACGGTCGGAATTCACAGATTTTCTCCTTTCCCTCTCGCCTCTGCGGGAGAGGGTTCTTCCCTCACCTGTTCGGCAGGTGGCTAGCGAGGGCTTCGAGGACGGCCATGCGGACGGCGACGCCCATCTCGACCTGCTCGCGGATAAGGGACTGCGCCCCGTCCGCCACCTCGGAGGCGATCTCGACACCCCGGTTCATGGGGCCCGGATGCATCACCAGAGCGTCCGGCTTGGCATAGTTGAGCTTTTCCTGGTCGAGGCCGTAGAAGCGGAAATACTCCTTCACGGACGGGACGAAGGAGCCGTTCATGCGCTCCAGTTGGAGCCGCAGCATCATGACGATGTCGGCGCCGTCGAGGCCCCGGCGCATATCCGTGAAGGTCTCGAAGCCGAGCCGCCCGATGTCCGGCGGCAGCAGGGTCGAGGGCGCCACGAGGCGCACCCGCGCGCCCATGGCGGCGAGCAGGATCATGTTGGAGCGCGCGACGCGGGAATGGAGGATGTCGCCGCAGATCGCCACCGTCAGGCCCTCGATGCGGCCCTTGTTGCGCCGGATCGTGAGGGCATCGAGGAGCGCCTGGGTCGGGTGCTCGTGAGCGCCGTCGCCGGCATTCACCACCGAGCAATCCACCTTCTGGGCGAGCAGATGCACGGCGCCCGCCGCGTGATGGCGCACGACGATCAGGTCCGGCCGCATGGCATTGAGGGTCGCGGCCGTGTCGATCAGCGTCTCGCCCTTCTTCACCGACGAGGAGGCCACCGACATGTTCATCACGTCGGCGCCGAGGCGCTTGCCGGCGATCTCGAAGGAGGATTGCGTCCGCGTGGACGGCTCGAAGAACAGGTTGATCTGGGTGCGGCCCCGCAGGGTCGATTTCTTTTTCTCGACCTGACGACTGACCTCGACCTGCGCGTCCGCGAGATCAAGAAGGGCCTGGATATCCAATGGGGAAAGCCCCTCGATGCCGAGCAGGTGTCGATGGGGGAAAACGGGAGGGGGCGCGTTATTCATCTTAAAAAGATGGCTATAGGCGCAGTCGCCAGGGGCGGCAAGCGAAGTCTCGCGCCGCGCACACGAACTCCACACCCGCTCGACGGATCCTCTGGCCGTTGACAGCCGGGCCCTTTCGCCCCGATCACTGCTCCATGCACCGCCACGCTTTCCTTCTCGCGGGTCTCCTGGCCCTCTCCGTCATGCCTTCGGCGTCCTCTCTCGCCAAGGACAAGCCTCACCTGTCCGTGGCAATCGACTCGGCATCGCTCGGCGCGCCGCCCAACGAGGCCGTGGCCCCCGCGGATCTTGCGGCCGTCCTGTCTGCGCAGCAGGCGCAGAATCCTGCCCGGGAGGAGAGCGCGGTCCAGGACGCCCGCCAGACCCTGACGCGCTTTCTCGAAGGCATGGGCGCGACGGTAGACAAGGACGAGCTGAAGAAGGCCCGCCAGCTTTTCAAGGATGCGACGGAGGCCCTGGAGGCGGCCCTCGCGCCCGTGAAGGAGCGATTCGACCGGCCCCGCCCCTTCCGGGCAAGTGAGGAGGTCAAACCGTGTCCGGTCCGGCTGCCCCGGAGCAGTTCCTTCCCGTCCACCCATGCGGCCACCGGAACACTCTTCGCGGCCCTGCTCGCCCATGTGGCGCCCGAGCGGAAGGCCGCGCTGGAGGAGCGGGGCCTCGATTACGGCTGGAGCCGCGTGGTGTGCGGCTTCCATTATCCCTCCGACGTGGAGGCGGGGCGCGAGGGCGGACGCTTGGTCGCCGCCGCTCTCCTGAAGGATCCGGTCTTCGTCGCGCGGCTCGATGCGGCGGCTCCCCAGCTGCGGAAGGCTCTCGGCCTTTAGAGCATCGGACGCAAAAGTGGAAACCGGTTTTGCGTGAAAAGATGCTCAAAAACAAAAGCTTAAAGCTTCGGTCGTGAGATCGATCTCACGACCGAAGCTTTAAGCCCGTCCTCATGTCCCCTCCCGGCCGATCTGCCCTATAGTCTGCGGAGGATATCGGCGGGACGGCTCCATGAACCAGCAGACTTACGACGTCTTCAACCAGGCCCCGCCCTTCGGCGACGTGAACCTGATCGCCGCGGACCGGACGCTCTGCGACACCCTCGCGGCCAATGGGGTCGAGGTCGGGCCCGAAGGGCTCGATGCCTTCGGCGCGGCCTGGGGCACCATGGAGCGCCTCGATCTCGGCCGTCTCGCCAACGAGAACCCGCCGAAACTCCGGACCTTCGATTCCCGAGGCTTTCGCATCGACGCCGTAGAGTTCCACCCGGCCTATCACGCCCTGATGCAGGCTAGCATCGCGGACGGCCTCCATGCCTCGACCTGGGACGGTGCCGATCCGGAGCGGCCGAGGGGCCGGGGCCATGTGGCCCGGGCAGCACGGGTCTATACGGTCGCCGGGGTCGAGAGCGGCCATGTCTGCCCCCTCACCATGACCCACGCGTCGGTCGCGGCGCTCGCGGCCTCCCCGGCCCTGCTGAAGGAATGGCTGCCGCGGATCACCTCCCGCGCCTACGATTCCCGCTTCATCCCGTTCTGGGAGAAGACCGGCGTGACCCTGGGCATGGGCATGACCGAGAAGCAGGGAGGCACGGATGTTCGCGCCAACACGACCCGCGCGGAGCCGAAGGCCGGGGACGAATACCTGCTGATCGGCCACAAATGGTTCATGTCGGCCCCCATGTGCGATGCCTTCCTGGTGCTGGCGCAGGCCTCTGGCGGGCTGACCTGCTTCCTGATGCCCCGGTTCCGGCCGGACGGCTCCCTCAACGGGATCCACCTGCAACGGCTCAAGGACAAGCTCGGCAACCGCTCCAATGCCTCCTCGGAGGTCGAGTTCGAGCGGGCCTTCGCCTGGCGGGTCGGCGAGGAGGGGCGCGGCGTGCGGACCATCATCGAGATGGTGCAGCTCACCCGTCTCGACTGCGCCGTGGCGTCCGCCGGGCTCGTCCGGATGGGACTGGCCCAGGCCCTTCACCATGCCCGGCACCGCAGCGTCTTTCAGAAAAAGCTCATCGACCAGCCCACCATGCGGGCGGTCCTGGCGGACCTCGCCCTGGAGAACGAGGCCATGACGGCCCTCGCCTTGCGCGCTGCCCGCAGCTTCGACGGCGCTGCGGAGGACGAGCGCGAGGCCGGCTATGCCCGCCTCGTCACGCCGGCGGCCAAGTTCGGGATCTGCAAGGCCGCGCCCCGCCTGATCTATGAGGCCATGGAATGCCTGGGCGGCAACGGCTACGTGGAGGAGAGTCCTCTGCCCCGCCTTTACCGGGAGGCGCCCGTCAACGCGATCTGGGAAGGCTCCGGCAACGTGATCGCCCTCGACATCCTCCGGGCCGAGACCCGAGAGCCGGAAGCGGCCGCGGCCGCGCTCGACCACCTCATGGCCGGGATCGCCGAGCTGCCGGGCGCCCGGGACGCAGCCCGGGATATCCTCCTGGCGCTCCATTCCCCGGACGCGGAGGCGAAGGCCCGGCTGATCGCCGACCGGCTCTATGCGCTGGCCGCCACGGCGGCTTTGGCCGAGGCTGCGCCTCCCGAAATCGTCGAGGCCTACGCCCTCACACGGCTCGACCGGCCGGCCCGGATGATCGGCGCCAACGAGGTCGGGACCGCCACGAAAGCCTTGCTGGACAGGGCTTTGACCACCATATGAGGACAGTGGGGAGCGGCCGGATTTGACTTGTCGGCGTTCATCCACCACTTATCCCGCCCCGCGACGGTCGAGGGCCGACCGTCGGTTTCGCCGTCCCATTCGAGCTTTGGCTCGCGGCTACGTAGGAAGTCGCACATGAAAGTCGTCGTCGTCGAGTCGCCCGCCAAGGCCAAGACGATCAACAAGTATCTCGGCAAGGATTACGAGGTCCTGGCCTCCTTCGGGCATATCCGCGATCTGCCCGCCAAGGATGGCTCGGTCGACCCGGATGCCGATTTCCGCATGATCTGGACCGTCGAGGACCGGGGCTCCAAGCGCGTGAACGACATCGCCAAGGCGATCAAGGGCGCCGAGAAGCTCATCCTGGCCACCGACCCGGACCGCGAGGGCGAGGCGATCTCCTGGCACGTGGTTGAGGCTCTGCGCGAGAAGCGCGCCCTCAAGGACCTGCCGGTCGAGCGCGTCACCTTCAACGCCATCACCAAGGACGCGGTGCAGACGGCGCTTCGCCAGCCGCGCGAGATCGACCAGGCGCTGGTCGATGCCTATCTGGCCCGCCGCGCCCTCGATTATCTCGTCGGCTTCACGCTCTCGCCCGTGCTCTGGCGCAAACTCCCCGGCGCCCGCTCGGCCGGCCGCGTCCAGTCGGTGGCGCTGCGTCTCGTCTGCGACCGCGAGCTCGAGATCGAGACCTTCAAGACCCAGGAATACTGGTCGCTCATCGCCACCCTCGCGACAAAGGACGGCGGCATCTTCGATGCGCGCCTCGTGGGCGCGGACGGCAAGAAGATCACGCGGCTCGACATCGGCAGCGGCGAAGAGGCCGAGGCCTTCAAGCGGGACCTGGAGCTCGCGACCTTCGCGGTGGCGAATATCGAGGCGAAGCCCGCCAAGCGCCACCCCTACCCGCCCTTCACCACCTCGACCCTGCAGCAGGAGGCCTCCCGCAAGCTCGGCCTGGCGCCGGCGCAGACCATGCGCATCGCCCAGCGCCTCTACGAGGGCGTCGATATCGGCGGCGAGACGGTCGGCCTCATCACCTATATGCGAACCGACGGCGTCGACATGGCCCCCGAGGCCGTGCAGGCCGCCCGCCGGGTGATCGGCAAGGAATACGGCGAGCGTTACGTCCCCGGCGTGCCGCGCAAATACACCACGAAGGCCAAGAATGCGCAGGAGGCCCACGAGGCCATCCGCCCGACCGATATGGGCCGGCTGCCGAAGCAGGTGGCGAAATATCTCGAGCCCGAGCAGGCGAAGCTCTACGACCTGATCTGGACCCGCACGGTCGCGAGCCAGATGGAATCGGCTGAGCTGGAGCGGACCACCGTCGACGTGACGGCCCAGGTGGGCCCGCGCAAGCTGGACCTGCGCGCTACCGGCCAGGTGGTGAAGTTCGACGGCTTCCTGACCCTCTACAACGAGAGCCGGGACGACGATCCCGACGACGAGGAAGGCCGCCTGCCGCCCATGAAGGCCGGCGATCCCCTGGAGCGCCGCCGCATCGTGGCGAACCAGCACTTCACCGAGCCGCCGCCGCGCTATTCCGAGGCGAGCCTCGTCAAGCGCATGGAAGAGCTCGGCATCGGCCGGCCCTCCACCTACGCGGCCGTGCTCCAGACCCTGCGCGACCGCGAATATGTGCGCATCGAGAAGAAGCGGCTCGTGCCCGAGGACAAGGGCCGCATCGTCACGGCCTTCCTGGAGAGCTTCTTCCGCCGCTACGTGGAATACGACTTCACGGCGGACCTGGAGGAGCAGCTCGACCGGATCTCCAACAGCGAGATTGACTGGAAGCAGGTGCTGCGCGACTTCTGGCAGGATTTCTCGGCCGCCATCGGTGAGACCAAGGAGCTGCGCACCGCCGAGGTGCTGGAGGCTCTCAACGAGCTTCTGGGCCCGCACATCTTCCCGGACAAGGGCGACGGCTCGAACCCGCGCACCTGCCCGACCTGCGGCACGGGCCAGCTCTCCCTCAAGCTCGGCAAGTTCGGCGCCTTCATCGGCTGCTCGAACTATCCCGAGTGCAAGTACACCCGCCAGCTCGCGGCCTCAGGGATCGACGGCGACGGGGAAGGCTCGTCGGAGAACGGCGGCCCCCCGGGCGTGAAGGTTCTGGGCGACGACCCCGAGACGGGCCTGCAGGTCACCCTGCGGGACGGCCGCTTCGGTCCCTTCGTGCAGCTCGGCGAGGGCGAGAAGCCCAAGCGCTCCTCGATTCCGAAGGGCATGTCCCCGGCTCTGGTCGACCTCGACAAGGCGCTCAAGCTCCTGTCCCTGCCCCGCACGGTGGCCGTGCACCCGGAGACGGGCGAGCCGATCCTCGCCAGCATCGGCCGCTACGGGCCTTACGTGCAGCATGGCAAGACCTATGCCAATCTCGGCAAGGACGACGACGTGCTGGAGATCGGCGCGAACCGCGCCATCGACCTCATCGTCGCCAAGGAGAGCGGGGCCGGCGGCTTCCGCCGGGGCGCCGCCGATCCGGGCCGTCCCCTCGGGGAAGATCCGGAAAGCGGCAAGCCCATCGTCGTGAAGGCGGGGCGCTTCGGTCCCTACGTGACGGACGGCGAAACCAACGCCACCCTGCCCAGGGCCGTCGCGGCCGAGGCCGTGACCCTCGACGAGGCCATCGGCCTCCTCAATGCCCGCCGGGCCATGGGCGGCAGCAAGAAATCCGCCCGTGGCCGGAAGACGGCTACCAAGAAGGCACCGGCCAAGAAGGCCTCTGCGGCCAAGGCCCCGGCCAAGAAGGCTGCGAAGAAAGAGGACGGGAAGACCGCCACCAAGACTGCCGTCAAGGCGGCGGTTGCCAAAAAGCCCACGACCCGCAAAGCTTCCGGGAAGGCCGCCAAGGCCTCCTGAGGAGCCCGATGGATCAGCTGATGGCCCTTCTCCCGCCCGAGACGGCCGAGGTGGTGCTCCGCCTCGTGGTCGCGACCCTGGCGGGGATGCTCATCGGCCTGAACCGGGACCTGAAGGACAAGCCCATCGGGATGCGGACCCTGGGCCTCGTGGCCCTCAGCTCCGCCATGCTGGTGCTGTCAGGGTCGGTCTATGAGGGTCTGGTCTATGGCGAGGACGCCATGAGCCGCGTGATTCAGGGCATCCTGACCGGGCTCGGCTTTCTCGGCGCGGGCGTCATCCTGCGGGACCGCAGCCGGATGGAGGTCCAAGGGCTGACGACGGCCGCGACCGTCTGGGTGGCGGCTGCCCTCGGCATTGCGGCTGGGCTCGGGGCCTGGCTGATTACAGGGCTTGGATGCGCCCTCGCGCTTGCGCTGCTCGTGCTGGGCAGGCCCGTGGAGACCGTCGTGAACCGCCTTTTCGGCGGCCGCGATCCGGAGGGCGGCTAGCCGACCAGCGCGTAAAGGGCCGCGAGCGCCACGGCCGCAAGGCCGGTCAGGAAAAGGCCGAGCGGCAGTCCGGTCCGGGACTGGGGCGCCAGGGCCTCCGGCTCGTCGAAGGCGAACGCTTCCCCGGCCGTGCGCGCCGCACGGCTCAGATGGAGCTGTTGTGCCGTTCCCAGGGTCGTCCGCGTCGTCACTGCGAGTCTCCGTTAAGCGTTCGCTAAGCCTAACCGTCCAACGTGAACAAGAGCTAAACTGTTCCGCTGACCGAAGGGAAGATGTTCTTTGGGCGAGGACCCGGCCACGAAGGGTCTTCCCCGCCGGCGGATTTTGTGGCTTGTGCTTCATGATCGCACTTCACGTTTACGTTTTGTTCTCTTATGAATTGAAGAATGAAAACCAATGCCAAGAAACGCGAATCAGCACGGACGAAAGTCCCCATGACCGATAACGACGATCTCTTCGGCGGCGGGTCGGCGTCCGCCAAGCGGGCCGCGCCGGCTTCCGCGCGGAGCGCCGCGAAGGTCGCCCGCAGCGCTCCCCAGGGCACGCCCGGCGAGAGTGGCTACGACGCTTCCACCATCGAGGTATTGGAGGGGCTGGAGCCTGTCCGGCGCCGCCCCGGCATGTATATCGGCGGGACGGACGAGAAGGCCCTCCACCACCTCTTCGCCGAGGTGATCGACAATTCCATGGACGAGGCGGTCGCAGGCCACGCGAGCTTCATCGAGGTGGAACTGGAAGAGGGAAACTGGCTCTCCGTGACCGATAACGGCCGCGGCATCCCGGTCGATCCTCACCCGAAATTCCCGAAGAAATCCGCCCTCGAGGTCATCATGACCACGCTCCACGCGGGCGGAAAGTTCGACTCGAAGGTCTACGAGACCTCGGGCGGCCTGCACGGCGTCGGCGTGTCTGTGGTGAATGCGCTCTCGGAAACCCTGGAGGTGGAGGTGGCCCGTGGCCAGACCCTCTACCGGCAGGTCTTTTCCCGCGGCGTCCCGAAGACCAAGCTCGAGACGGTCGGACGGGTTCTCAACCGGCGGGGCACCAAGGTGCGCTTCCGGCCCGACGTCCAGATATTCGGCAAGGATGCTCATTTCCTGCCGCGCCGCCTGTTCAAGATGGCGCGCTCGAAGGCCTATCTGTTCGGCGGCGTCGAGATCCGCTGGAAATGCGCCCCCTCCCTCCTGGAGGGCGTCGACAACGTTCCGGCCGAGGCGACCTTCAAGTTCCCGAACGGGCTGAAGGACTACCTCCTCCACGACATCGACGGAAAGGAGCTGGTCACCGATCAGATCTTCTCTGGCAAGATCACCAAGCCCGGCAGCCACGGCTCGCTGGAATGGGCGGTCGCCTGGATGACGAACGAGGACGGCTTCTCGATCTCCTACTGCAACACGGTGCCGACGCCCGAAGGCGGCACCCACGAGAACGGCCTGCGCATCGCGCTCCTGCGCGCACTCCGCGACCACGCGGAACGCGTCGGCCAGCAGAAGCGCATGGCGGCGGTGACCACCGACGACGTGATGGCGACCTGCGCGTCCATGCTGTCGGTCTTCATCCGCGAGCCGGAATTCCAGGGCCAGACCAAGGACAAGCTGGCGACCGTGGAGGCGGGCCGCATCGTCGAATCCGCCATCCGCGATACCTTCGACCACTGGCTCGCAGCCTCGCCGCAGCAGGCCAACAAGCTGCTCGACTGGGTGATCGACCGGGCCGAGGAGCGCCTGCGCCGGCGCCAGGAGAAGGAGGTCGCCCGCAAATCTGCGACCCGCAAGCTGCGCCTGCCCGGCAAGCTCGCCGACTGCACCAATGCGGGCGCCAAGGGCTCGGAGCTGTTCATCGTCGAGGGCGACTCGGCCGGCGGCTCGGCCAAGCAGGCGCGGGACCGCGCCACCCAGGCCGTGCTTCCCTTGCGCGGAAAGATCCTCAACGTCGCCTCGGCCGGGCGGGACAAGCTGCACCAGAACCAGCAGCTCTCCGACCTTGTCCAGGCGCTCGGCTGCGGCACCGGCTCCCACTACAAGGACGGCGATCTCCGCTACGACCGGGTCATCATCATGACCGACGCGGACGTGGACGGCGCCCATATCGCGTCGCTGCTCATCACCTTCTTCTACCGCCAGATGCCGCGCCTCATCGACGGCGGACATCTCTATCTCGCGGTGCCGCCCCTCTACCGGCTCACCCAGGGCACCAAGTCGGCCTATGCGCGCGACGACGCGGATCGGGACCGGCTGCTCAAGAGCGTGTTCAAGGGCAACGGCAAGGTCGAGATCGGCCGCTTCAAGGGCCTCGGCGAGATGCTGCCGAGCCAGTTGAAGGAGACCACCATGGATCCAAAGAAGCGCCTGCTCCTGAAGGTAGTAGTCGAGGCCGAGGAGCGCCCGGAAACCGGCGAGACGGTCGAGAGGCTGATGGGCAACAAGCCGGAAGCCCGCTTCACCTTCATCCAGGAGCGCGCCGCCTTCGCGAACGAGGCGGATCTCGATATCTGACACGGTGCGGGCGCCCCGCAAGGAGCGCCCGTCCCACGGCCGGGCATCACTGCCCCTTCGCGTCCAGGGTCAGGTCCAGCCAATCGAGGACTCGCCGGTTCAGGAGCGACCGGTTCTGCATCTCGCAATGGCCCCCTGCCCCCTCGGCCGCCGTGAACCGGACGAGGCTCTTCGGGCCTTGCAAAGCCGCGAACAGCGCCTCGGCTCCGGCCGCCAGCGGATCGTTCTCGGCGGCCGTGAGCAGGATCGGGCAGCGGATCTTCTCGACTGAACCCTCCAGCGTGAACTGCGCGGCTTCGCGCATGTAGTCGCGCAGATTGTCGACCCCGTGGACCCAGAAGCCGCGCTGGACGATGCTCCAGCGCATCTTCGGATTGCCATCGATGGCCTCCCGAATCCGGTCGTAGACGCTCTGGTCCAGCGCATCGAGATTGCCGGCCTCCTCAGGGCTCAAGCCGAACTTCGCCATGAAACTCTTCAGGCCCGGCCCGATGCCCCAGCTTCCGGGATCGGCGATGCAGGCGGCAAGCCGGGGCTCGCCCGCGGCCGCACGCGGCGCCAGGAAGCCTCCCAGGCTCCATCCGCTGATCGCCATGCGGTGCGGATCGACGATGTCCTGATCAAGCACGAAGTCGACCACCGCCCGCACCACATTGTCCCAATCCGGGCGCATCCGCACGCCATGCTCGATGAGCATCTCGCCCTGCCCGGGCCCGTCGAAGACGAGACAGTGATAGCCTCTCCGGCAGGCGGCCACCGCCGAGGCGAAGTACATCTCGGTCACGGTCGCGTCGTAGCCGTTTGTCAGGATCAGCAGCGGGCAGCGCTTGGTTTCGTGGCCCTCCGCCGGGATCAGATAGGCCGGAAGGGTCGTGTCCTCGAACGGGATCCGGAGCGGCGCGACCGGGACGGAGCACAGGCGTAATCCCGCATCGAAGGCGGCGATCTGCGCCCGGAAGGCCGAGACGAGCCGGGCATCGACCGGCTCGCCATAGAGGGGGGTGGTAGGACGTCGCGTAAAAGCTGCTCGCCCGCAGGAAGAGCTCGCCGGCGCTTGTGCGGTGCCCCTGCTCCAGCGCCGCCTCGGCTTCCGCCCGGAGGCGGTCCCCAGCGGCCATCCAGGCCTCGAAATAGGCCGCGTCGTCGCCATCCCCTATGGCATCCGCGACCGCGAGGATCTCGCCCACATCCGCGCCCCCATAGGCCGTGTAGCCCAGGGGCCAGGTGCCGAACTCCTCATGCAGGTCGTTCTTGAAGAACCGCCCCATGTCTCCCTCGCGTTCCGGCCGGCCTCTCCGCCGGGAGCCCCCCTTTCAGTTCTTCCCCCGGGGCGAGACCGCCCCGTCAGCGCCTAATGGCCGGGGCGGCGATAGGAGCTCTTCCGGGCCGGCTGGGCATTACCGGTCGCCGTCTGGATGCAGGTGAGAACTTCCACATAGCTCGGATAGCCGCCGATGCTGGTCTCTTCGACACAGCGTGTCCGCAGCGCCGCCGGGAACCCGTCCCACTGCTTCCCGAGTTCGTCCCGTGCGGCCGTCTCTTCCCGCATGCAGTTCGACTCGGGTGAGGTGTCTGTGGCGTCGAGGGCGACGGCGGCCTTGCAGGTGGATTGGATGTCGAGGCGCGGAACCTCGGCCGCCACGGCCGGAACGGCGAGGAGGAAGAGCGGAACGGCAATGTGGCGCATGGGGATCCCCTTTGGCGACGCCTGCCCAACCCGGCCGGACGCCGTCACATCGAAGCCCCCGGCCCCTTCTATCACGATCCCGGCGCTCCCGGGAGACGAGACCCGAATCGCTCCACTACCTCCAAAGGGTCATCGCGAAAAAATTTTTGAAGCTTGCGGAACCTTTCCCCGTGCCTCAACGTTGATGGGCATCACCGGCTCATTCTGCCCCCACGGGCCGGTCCCTCAAAAGGCTCCCGCAAGGGGCCTTTTTTTTGTCTGGAGTGCCCCTCTGCCAACTCCCACACCGTCATTCCGGGACGGCCTCTGGGCCGGGCCCGGAACCCATAACCGCTGACGATGCAGGTTAGGACGCAGCGGTTTTCGCAGCTCTTTCTTCTGAACCGTTGGTGGTTATGGGTTCCGGGCTCCGCTGCGCGGCCCCGGAATGACAGCCTCCGCCTGGATCCAAAGCCGCGCTTCGCGCGTCGTCATGGATCGGGGGTAGGCTAGCCGCGCCCGGTTCCGCATGCGACAAGACCTCATGAACGCGAAGAGTCCCTTCCTTGGCTAAACGCTCCAAACCCTCCTCGGCACCGCTTCCCTCCCGTGAGGACGTGGTCGCTTTCATCACCAGTTCCCAGGGCAAGGTCGGCAAGCGGGAGATCGCCCGTGCCTTCAATGTCCAGGGCGGCGACCGGATCTGGCTCAAGCAGCTCCTGAAGGACCTGGAGATCGAGGGCGTCGTCGACCGGCGCGGCAAGAGCGTCCACAAGGCGGGCCAGCTTCCCCCCGTGGTGCTCGCGGACATCAAGCGCCGCGACCGGGACGGGGAACTGGTGGCCGAGCCCACCGAATGGGACGAGGAGGAGCACGGGCCGATCCCGACCATCGTCATCACGCCTCCCCGCAAGCCCCGGCCCGGAATGCCCGTGCCGGGCGTCGGCGACCGGGCGCTGCTCAGGGTCGATCCCCTGAAGGCCGGCGATATCCACCGCTATGCGGGCCGGGTCATGAAGATCGTCGCCAAGAAGCAGGCACAGGTGCTGGGCATCTTCCGGGCCCTGCCCGAAGGCGGCGGCCGGCTCGTACCGGTCGATAAGAAGGCCCGCGACCAGGAGCTTCTGATCCGCCCCGGCGACGAGGCGGAGGCGCAGGACGGCGACCTCGTGGCCACCTCCGTGGTGAAGCACGGCCGGTTCGGCCTGCCTCATGCCAAGGTCAAGGAGCGCCTCGGCTCCGTGAAGTCCGAAAAGGCCGTCAGCCTCATCGCGATCTACGCCCACAACATCCCGAACGAGTTTCCGAAAGACGTGCTGGCCGAGGCCGAACAGGCGCAGCCCGCCACCCTGGCGGGCCGCGAGGATTGGCGGGACGTGCCTCTCGTCACCATCGATCCGCCGGACGCCAAGGACCACGACGACGCCGTCCATGCGGTCCGGGACGAGAGCGAAGACAACGAGGGCGGCTTCATCGTCACGGTCGCCATTGCCGACGTGGCCGCCTATGTGCGACCGGGCTCCGCCTTCGACCGGGAGGCCCTGGAGCGCGGCAACTCGGTCTATTTCCCGGACCGGGTCGTGCCCATGCTGCCGGAGCGGATCTCCAACGATCTCTGCTCGCTGCGCCCGCACCAGCCCCGCCCTGCCCTGGCGGTGCGCATGGTGCTCGGCGCCGACGGCCGCAAGAAGAGCCACAGCTTCCACCGGGTCATGATGCGCTCGGCCGCCAAGCTCTCCTACCAGCAGGCCCAGGCCGCTATCGACGGCCGGCCGGACGAGATCACCGGCCCGATCCTGGACCCGATCCTCAAGCCCCTCTGGGCCGCTTACGAGACCGCCCGGAAGGCACGCGACGTCCGCGAGCCGCTCTTCCTCGACCTGCCCGAGCGCAAGATCGTCCTGAAGCCCGACGGGACTGTGGACCGGGTCTACGTGCCCGAGCGGCTGGAGGCGCACCGACTCATCGAGGAGTTCATGATCCTCGCCAACGTCGCGGCGGCCGAGACCCTGGAGAAGGTCCAGTCCGACCTGATCTACCGGGTCCACGACGAGCCGTCGCTGGAGAAGATGCGCGCCCTGAGCGAGGTTCTCGCCTCCATCGGCATCAAGCTGCCGGCCCAGGGGGCCCTGAAGCCGGCTTTGTTCAACCGCATCCTGGGCCAGGTGGAAGGCTCGGAGCACCAGCTCTTCATCAACGAGGTGGTGCTGCGCTCCCAGTCCCAGGCGGAATACTCGGCCGAGAATTACGGCCATTTCGGCCTCAACCTCAGGCGCTACGCCCATTTCACCTCCCCGATCCGCCGCTATGCGGATCTCATCGTCCATCGGGCGCTGATCCGGGCGCTCAAGCTCGGAAAGGACGGCCTGCCGACGGACACCACCCGTGCGGAGCTGATCGAGGTCTCGGCGCGCATCTCGGCCGCGGAGCGGCGCGCCATGGCGGCCGAGCGTGAGACAATCGACCGCCTGATCGCCCACTTCCTCGCGGACCGGATTGGCGCCACATTCGACGGGCAGATCTCCGGCGTCACCAAGGCCGGCCTCTTCATCAAGCTCAGCGAGACCGGCGCGGACGGTTTCGTTCCGGCGGGCACGATCGGCGCCGACTACTACCGCTACGACGAGAGAACCCACTCCCTTCGCGGCGAGCGCACCGGCGAGACCTACCGGCTCGGAGACCCCGTCCAGGTCAAGCTGGTGGAAGCCGCGCCCGTCGCCGGCGCCCTGCGCTTCGAGCTCCTCTCCGAGGGGCGCTACAGCCGCAAGCCTACGGGCAGCACGAAGGCCCGCGGGCCCAAGGCCGCCAGGAAGGCCGAGAAATCCGGACGCCGTGCCGCGCCCAAAGTCAGAGTGAAAAGGCGCGACCGCGCCTGATCCGAGGAAGAGCCATGACCTTCGTACCCCAGCCCGCCCCATCCGAGCCCGTCGGCCGCATGGAAGCCGTGAAGCGCGGCTTCCGCTGCCGCTGCCCGGCCTGCGGCGAAGGAAAGCTCTTCCGCAGCTTCCTGAAGGTAGTGGACAGCTGCGAGGCCTGCGGCGCCGAGATGCATCACCACCGGGCCGACGACCTTCCGCCCTATATCGTCATGGTGATCGTCGGGCATATCGTCGGGTATGGAATCCTGATGTCGGAGACCCGCTTCGAATGGCCCCTGTGGATTCATCTCGCCACCTGGCCGGCCCTGACGATCATCCTCAGCTTCGCCCTGATGCAGCCGGTCAAGGGTGCTGTCGTCGGGCTGCAATACGCGCTAGGCATGCACGGGTTCGGCGCAGCCCGCGCCCGCAAGGCCAAGACAGGAGAGATCGAGCGTGACGGTGACACTGGAGCAGATGAATCGCCGCGCCTCCGAGGCGCGTGATCCCGCCTACGCGAAGGTTCTCCCGAAAGACGCCGCCACCCTCATCATCGTCGACCGCAAGGGCCGCACCCCGAAAGTGCTCATGGGCCGCCGGCACATGGCCCACCGGTTTATGCCGGGCGTCTTCGTGTTTCCGGGCGGACGGATCGAGGCGGGCGACCGCTCCATGTCGGTAGCAGGGACCCTCCATCCGCGGGCGGAGCAATCCCTCATGGCGCGGGTGACACGCCCCTCCGCGCAGCGCTGCCGCGCCCTGGCGCTCGCGGCCATCCGCGAGACCTACGAGGAGACCGGCATCCTGCTCGGCACCAAGGATTACGGCCCGCCCGAGCGCGCGCCGGACGGGACCTGGGCGGCCTTCCGGGAGCGGGGCGTCCTGCCCGATCTGGAGGCCCTTCAGGTGGTCGCCAGGGCGATCACGCCGCCCCGCCAGGTCAGGCGCTTCGACACCCGCTTCTTCGCCATCGACCGCACCGCCATCGCGGACGAGATCGAGGGCGCGATCGGGCCCGAATCGGAGCTCGTGGAGACCGCCTGGGTAACCCTGGAGCGGGCCAAGGGGCTCGACCTGATGCCGATCACCAAGGTGATCCTGGAGGAGTTGGAGACCCGGATCGCCCAAGGCTTCGCCCATGAGCTCCCCGTCCCGTTCTATCACCAGAAGCGCGGCCGTTTCGTCCGGGAGGAACTTTAAAAGCTCCCACTGTCATTCCAGGGCGAGCGTAGCGAGAGCCCGGAACCCATAGCCACTAGTGTCTCAGAATAAGGAGCAACGGCAAAAGCTGTGCTTTATCCTGCACCGTCAGCGTTTATGGGTTCCGGACCCAGCGCCCCGCTCTGTCCCGGAATGACGGAGGGGAAACGCCGGAATGTGGCTCAGCGTCCCCTTAACCCTTGACGAAACGGGCGCAATCGGGCATGGAGCGGAAGGATTTTCGGCCGGGTTCGCCCGGCCTTTGCGTTTCGGCCAAAATTCATTCCGCCGAAGCACCGGATTTATACGAGGTTTGATCATGGCCAAAGCCGCAACCATCAAAGTGAAGCTTGTCTCCACCGCCGACACGGGCTATTTCTACGTGACGAAGAAGAACTCGCGCACGATGACCGACAAGCTCTCCATGAAGAAGTACGACCCGGTCGCGAAGAAGCACGTCGAGTTCAAGGAAACCAAGATCAAGTAATTCGGCTTCCGGATCTCCCGGAACGACAAACCGCCTCCGAAAGGGGGCGGTTTTCTTTTGGCCTGATGGATGCCGGCGGCTGGAAGCCCGAGTCGGTCTCGCCCTTGCGGGAATCGCCCTGCCACTCCGCATCAGTGCTGAGGGCGAATGTGCGGCCGGACATATTGTAGGGAATCGAGAGACGCGGAGCCCGGGAGGGCAGTCCATCCGTGCCAGCTCCCGGGACTTGTCCGCTGCGCTGCAGAAGCAGCTGAGGATCACGGTGCGCCCGTTCGTCCAGGGACGCAACGGTGATGGCTGGGTAACCAGAACGGGCACCGACTCGAAAGCATGATGGCGGGAGAGTTTCGCCTCCCGCCGGGAAGGGGCCAAAAGGGCCTCAGGCCACCTTTTCCATGGGCTCCGACAGGGCGGATGCCTGCTCGCGCTTGGCCCCACGGGCCCGGAGCTGGATGAGCTGGCCCTCGATCATGTGGAGCAACGGCAGGTGCTTGTCGCCATGCTCCGCGACGACGGAGGACAGAACCTCCAAGGCCTTCGTCAGGCGCTCTTCCGTGATCGTATCCTGCGGTTTCCAATGGCCGTTCATGAGGAGCCCTCCTGTCGCTGGCGCAGACATTGCCGGAAGAACATGGACCCCGAATAGTAAAGGTTTCGTGGAAATCGGCCGCACTGAAGGGATCGACTTAACCTGGGACAAGTCGATGACGGCCACAGGCTCTTCTGGCAGCCCCCTCTACGCTCGCTTGAGGGACAGACTCATGGACAGGTTCGCAGGCATTGTAAGGAAGACTTAAGCATAACCGGAATTTTCCACGGCTATGCTATTCCGGCCGCTCCTGAAGGTCAGAACGCGAAGCGCCAGGGCTGCGGGCTCATCTCGACCTGCTGCGGCTCGAGGCTGACAAGGGCCGCGATCTGCCCCCGTGCGACCATCTGCACCCGGTCGATCTCCATCCGGTTATCGGTGGCATCCGGCGCCGCAGCGTGGCGCGCTTCCACGACGACCGGCCCCTCCTCGACCGAAGGCGTGGACGCCGTCATCTCGATGCGCAGATCGCTGCCGCCCGCACCGAAGGTCGGAAGAGGAACGTAGGAATAAACAGGCTGTGACATTGCCATTCCGGAGAAGATTCGCCCCGGAAGGTTAGTAAGCAAATCCTTAACGCTCAAGATGGCGGAGAACCTTCCGTGTCATGCCCATGCTTTCGCCAGCGCAAGACGCAAGAAGTCCCGCTCGCCGGGTCCGGCGGGCGTTCGGGATGGGCATTTATGGGGGATTGAGGTGGCCAGCTGGCGACAGTGTTGAGGAGGCAACGATCTGCCCCCAGCTGGCCGGCCTACGAAGTCCCAGGAGATGCGGCGGACCTGAGCATCCGTAGGGCATGCATGTTCCGCGCTCAGGCGGAGTATTGCATGAACATATAGGAAACAATTGTCAGCGCAAGCGCGCAAAGTCGCCTAAATGCGGGAATTTCGCGAAGGTTATCACGAGACCTGTGGAAAACAAGAATCGTTTTGCCGGAAAATTCGAAGCATCCCCGGCCCGGTCCGAGGGACAGGCGGGTCGGACTGTCCTCAGGCGGGGGGCGTGTCCGCATCGAGATAGGTCTTCACGGTCGCCAGGAACTTGGCCACCGAGATCGGCTTGGACAGATAGGCCTCGCAGCCCCCCTCCCGGATCCGCTCCTCGTCGCCCTTCATGGCGAAGGCCGTGATGGCGATGACGGGAATCGACTTCAATTCCTCGTCGGCCTTGAGCCAGCGGGTGACCTCCAGCCCCGAGACCTCGGGCAGCTGGATGTCCATGAGGATCAGGTCGGGCTTGTGGGCCCTTGCCAGCTCCATCGCCTCGATGCCATGCCCGGTCTTGAGGGTGGCGTAGCCGTGCGCCTCGAGCAGATCGTTGAAAAGCTTCATGTTGAGTTCGTTATCCTCAACAATGAGCACGGTCTTCTTCATTGCCGCTGTCCCAGGACTCCAAACCGGCTTCCCCGGTCCGCCACTTCATCCGATGATGACCGTAGATTGAAACCTATTGATGAAATGCAAATCCCGAAGATGAAACCATCCACGAAGAAAATTTCCGTAGAGGAAGCCGAGCGCATGGCGCTGGACGTGTTCTCGCGCATCGCCGCCGACGGAGGGCGCCTCACGCGGTTCCTGGCCGTATCGGGGCTCGATGTGCAGTCGATCCGCTCGGCGGCCGCGATGCCGGGCTTCCTGGCCGGGATCCTGGACTACGTGGCGGCCGACGAGCCGCTCCTCATCGCCCTGGCGCAGGAGATGGAAACCCGGCCGGAGCGGATCATGGAGGCGCACCGGACGCTGTCGCCCTCGGAGTTCGAATAGGAGCGCCGATGAGCGGGGTCCTGTGCCGCGACTGCCTGACGGAGACCGCCGCTTCCGTGGCGGAGCGCTGCGGCGCGTGCGGGTCCCCTCGCCTGCTCCGGCATCCGGAACGGGACGCGCTGGCCATCGCCCATGTGGATTGCGACGCCTTCTTCGCGGCCGTGGAGAAACGGGACGATCCGAGCCTTGCGGACAAGCCGGTGATCATCGGCGGCGGCAAGCGCGGCGTGGTCTCCACCGCCTGCTACGTGGCGCGGACCTACGGCGTGCGCTCGGCCATGCCCATGTTCAAGGCCTTGCAGGCCTGCCCCCATGCGGTGGTGATCAAGCCGAACATCGACAAGTACCGGGTGGCCGGACGCGCCGTGCGCGAGATGATGCAGGAATTGACTCCGCTGGTGGAGCCGGTCTCCATCGACGAGGCCTTCCTCGACCTCTCCGGCACCGAGCGCCTGCACCACGGCAGCCCGGCCCTCACGCTGGCGAAATTCGCCAAGCGGGTCGAGGCCGAGATCGGCATCACGGTCTCGGTCGGCCTGTCCTACAACAAGTTCCTGGCCAAGATCGCGTCGGACCTCGCCAAGCCGCGCGGGTTCTCGATCATCGGCCGGCAGGAGGCTGCGGACTTCCTCGCCGGAAAGCCGGTCTCGATCATCCACGGCATCGGGGCCTCGGCCCAGAACCGCCTCGCCAAGGCGGGCGTGACCACCATCGCGCAGCTGCGGGAGGTGGACCCCAAGCTGCTCTTCGAGGCCCTGGGCCGCGATGCCCAGCGCCTGTCCCGCCTTGCCATAGGCCGGGACGACCGGCCCGTGAAGCCGGAGCGGGAGACCAAGAGCATCTCGGCCGAGACCACCTTCGATACGGATCTGCGCGCCTTCGAGGACCTGGAGCCCATCCTGTGGCGGCTCTGCGAGAAGGTGTCGCGGCGCCTGAAGGCCGCCGGCCTCGCTGGGCGCAGCATCACGCTGAAGCTCAAGGATTCGGAGTTCAGGCTCCTCACCCGCACCCGCTCGGGCCTGCCCGCGACCCAGCTCGCCCAGCGCCTCTTCGAGAACGGCCGGCAGATGCTGAAGACCGCCTGCGACGGCACCGCCTACCGCCTCATCGGCATCGGCGCGGCAGATCTCTGCGACGGTGCGGAAGCCGACAAAGGCGATCTCGCGGACCAGAGCGTGGTCCGGCAGGCCCACATGGAATCGGCCATCGACAGGATCCGCGAGAAGTTCGGCGCCGACGCCCTTCAGAAGGGCATCGTCCTGCGCAAGGGCCCGCAGAAGCCTCAGCGCTGACAGGTGCTGTGCTTCACGGCCGCCTGGACCTGGAGGCTCTGGAGGTCGCCCTTCAGGGTGAAGTCGCCATAATCGAGCCGGAGCGCCCGGCTGACGCCGTTCTCGTAGAGCTCGAAGGAAACCCGGTAGACGGGCGTCCGGTCCTCGGAGCCTTCGGCGAAATAGCTCACGGTCATGGGCCAGCGCGGAACTGCCGCCAGCTCGCTCTGCCGGGCGGCCTCCTCGAGATTCGCCCCGGCACCGCCCTCAATCCGGCGGCCGATCACCGCCAGGGTGTCGTAGACTTTCTGACCGTTGTCGGACCCGTCATAGACCTTGGTGCTCAAGGTCGTCTCGCCGTTGCGGGCCGCCTCGATCAGGCGCTTGAGGTGCTCGGTCGGGAACACCGCCCGCCCGCCGGCCGAGAAGGTTGCCCGCTTCGGCTCCTTGAGGGTCACGTCCAGGGAGCCGTCGGATTTGAGCCGCGCATTCCCGTCCACCCCGTCGCCGTTGCGCCCGCCGACTGACGAAACGGACTTGAAGCGCATGGTCCGGCCGTCGCCGGTCTCGAAGGTGGCGGTCTGCGTGTCGAGGGTGCGCGAGCCGGTCTCGCTGCTGTCGAGCACCGTGACCTGACGGTATTTCAGCGTATAGCCCTCGCAGGCATCACCGGCGAAATCCATGGCGATCCGCCCGCGGGCGCTGTCCAGGCCGCGGGACCCTTCCGAGCGCACCAGGGACAGGTCGTAGACCGCCCGGTGCGCCACGAGCGTCACGGGAGGCTTGCCCGCCTCCGCGAGGGCCGGGAACGACAGCAGGGCAAGCGTCAGGCTCGACGCCGTCAACAGGGAGCGCATGGATCCTCCTGGCTTTTGAGAGACAAAGATAGAAGGCTCCTGCGGTCACGGCAACGTTCCGGCTTGCGTCTCTCTGGCTCATCCGCCACAACACCGCCGGACCATCGCAAACCGAGGCTTCCATGAGCACCGTTGAAAAGAAACTCGAGGGCATGGGCATCACCCTGCCGACTCCTGCCGCGCCGGTGGCAAACTATGTGCCGTTCGTCCGCACGGGCAACCTGATCGTCATCTCCGGCCAGCTCTGCCTCGGCCTCGACGGCAAGCTCGCCGACGCCCACAAGGGCAAGCTCGGCGCCGAGATCACCCCCGAGATCGGCCAGCAGGCAGCCCGCCTCTGCGCCATCAACCTGCTCGCCCAGCTCAAGGCCGCCGTCGGCGATCTCGACAGGGTCGTGCGCTGCGTGCGTCTCGGCGGCTTCATCAATGCGGTCCCGTCCTTCGCGGGGCTCGCGCCGGTGATGAACGGCGCGTCCGACCTGATGGTCGAAGCCCTGGGCGACAAGGGCCGCCATGCCCGCTCCACCGTCGGCGTCGCCGAGCTGCCCCTCGATGCCTGCGTCGAGGTCGAAGGGATGTTCGAAGTCCAATGAGCACGCCCTCCTGGCTCGTCGCGAAGCCCATCGCCCATCGCGGCCTCCACAACAAGGCCGAGGGTATCCTGGAGAACACGATCGCGGCCGCTGAGGCCGCCATCTCCCACGGTTTCCCCCTCGAGCTCGACGTTCAGCTCACGGCCGACAACGAGGCCGTCGTGTTCCACGATTTCGAGCTCGATCGCCTCACCGGACAGACAGGCCTCGTTGCGGAGCGCAAGCTCTCCGAGCTCGTCGGCATCGACATCACGGGCGCCAAGGGCGGAGACAAGATCCCCTCCTTCAAGGACTTTCTTGCCAAGATTGCCGGGCGCACACCGCTCGTCGTCGAGATCAAGAGCAAGTTCAACGGCGACATGAGGCTGACGAAGCGCACCATCGAAGTGCTCGCCGACTACAGCGGTCCGTTCGTGGTGAAATCCTTCGATCCGGACATCGTGGCTTATCTTCGCCAGCACGCGCCGAACATCACGCGCGGTTTCATCGGCGAACTGGAATATGCCTCTAAGTCCGACAACTTCCTCTCTCCCGAGAAGAAGCACCGGATGGCGAACCTGCTGCACTTTGATGAGACGCAGCCTCAGTTTCTCTCCTGGCGCGTGAAGGACCTGCCCTGCGCTTCGACCTATCTCAGCAGGCTTCTGGGGCACATTCCCGTCATGACCTGGACCGTGCGCAACCCGGAGGATCGGGCGCGGGCCGAAAAGTATGCGGACCAGATGGTGTTCGAGGGCTTCCTGCCCTGAGACCCTCCGTCCCGATTGCAACGACCCCGCCGGGCCCCTAGCTTAAAGGCGCACCGGCGGGATCCTCCTCCATCGTGACGCTTCAGGTCCAAACGCTCCAAGTTAAAGCCGCTCCCAGCCTGAAGGCCGTACCGGCCTCCGCATGGGACGCCTGCGCCATGGGCGGCGCCAATGCGCAGGGCGACGAGGACCCGTTCAACCCCTTCGTGTCCCACGCCTTCCTGTCCGCCCTCGAAGAGGCGGGCTGCGTCGGTCCGAGGACAGGGTGGACGCCCCTGCACCTCCTCGTCGAGGATGAGGCCGGCACCCTTCGTGGCGCCGCGCCCTGCTATCTCAAGTCCCATTCCATGGGCGAATACGTGTTCGACCATGCCTGGGCCGATGCCTATGACCGGGCGGGTGGACATTATTACCCCAAGCTCCAGGTCTCGGTTCCGTTCACGCCCGTGAGCGGCCCTCGCCTCCTGGCGGCGCAGGACCCGGACGGGCAGGCCCGGGCCCATCTGATCGCCGGTCTCCGGGCCCTGCAGGGCGAGACCGGCGCCTCCTCGATCCACGCCACCTTTCTCCAGGAGCAGGATCTGTCGGCCTTCATGGCGGAAGGCTTCCTGCGCCGGGACGATCAGCAATTCCATTGGTTCAACGAGGGCTATGGCGGGTTTGAGGATTTCCTGAGCGCGCTGGCGTCCCGCAAGCGCAAGGCGATCCGCCGGGAGCGGCGCGATGCGCTTGCGAACGGCATCACGGTCGAGTGGATCACCGGCCGCGATATCAAGGAGGCCCATTGGGACGCCTTCTTCGCCTTCTACATGGATACCGGCTCGCGCAAATGGGGTCGGCCCTACCTGAACCGCCGGTTCTTCTCCCTCATCGGGGAGCGCATGGCGGAGCGTATCCTGCTCGTCCTGGCGAAGCGCAACGGGCGCACCATCGCCGGAGCCCTCAACCTCATCGGCGACCGGCGGCTCTACGGTCGCAACTGGGGCTGCATCGAGGACCATCCCTTCCTGCATTTCGAGGTCTGCTATTACCAGGCCATCGACTTCGCCATCGCGCGCGGGCTCGACAGGGTGGAGGCCGGCGCCCAGGGCGAGCACAAGCTCGCCCGCGGCTACCGCCCGGTCATCACCTCCTCGGCCCACGATTTCGCGGATCCGTCGCTCCGACGGGCCATCGAGGCCTATCTCCACCGGGAGCGCAGCTACGTGTCCGAGATCGCGACCGAACTCGCGGCCGCCACGCCCTTCCGGAACGGCACACGCGAGGAAGACTGACACCGGCCGGGGCGGATCATTCCAAAACGAAGGCCCCGCCTCCTCTCGGAGACGGGGCCGACGAAAAAGAGCTGCGACCCGCGCTGCCTCAGAGGGCGTGCAGGATGAGGCGGGCGCCGTCGATCAGCGCCGCCGTGGAGGTCCCCAGGGCATTCATGGTGAGCTCGAAGGCCCAGTAACAGCCGATGACGATGATCGGCACGAGAATCCAGCCGAGAATCTCCTCGAACCAGATCCGCCGGCGACGCCGGATCCGGCGCTGCTCGCGCCAGCTCGGCTTCGCCTTGGCGATCGTCGATGCGGCCTCGAGGGGGCCTTGGTGAAGCTCTGTGGTCATGCCTTAACCAGGGGAACCTTTGGAACGGTGCGGATGCCTCCGCCTCCATTACCACCGGACCCTTTGGGCTTCACGGACTTTTTTGCCTTCGTGCCCGAAGCCGACTTGGCCCGCGGCTTGCGCTTGGTGGTCACGGCCTTCTCGGGTTTCGGCTTCACCGGGCCTTCCAGGTACTCGAAGCCGAGCGTCTGGAGCCCGATCTCGTCCGTCTTCACCACGACCCGCACCGCGCCGCCGTCCTTCAGGCGTCCGAAGAGGACGTCGTCCGCGAGCGGCGTCTTGATGGTCATCTGGATCAGACGACCCATCGGGCGGGCGCCCATGGCCTCATCGTAGCCATGCTCCGTCAGCCACTCGCGGGCCTCATCGGTCAGCTCGATGGTGACGTTGCGGTCGGCGAGTTGGGCCTCGAGCTGGAGGACGAACTTGTCCACCACCTTCTGGACCACTTCCTTCGGCAGGTGGCCGAATGAGATGATGGCGTCCAGACGGTTGCGGAATTCCGGCGCGAAGAGCTTGTTCACGGCTTCCGTGTCGTCGCCCTCCCGCTTGGTCCGGGTGAAGCCATAGGCCGGCCGGGCCATGTCGGCGGCGCCCGCATTCGTGGTCATGATGATGATCACGTTGCGGAAATCGACCTGCTTGCCGTTATGGTCCGTCAGCTTCCCGTGGTCCATGACCTGGAGCAGGATGTTGAACAGATCCGGATGCGCCTTCTCGATTTCGTCGAGCAGGAGCACGCAATGGGGATGCTGGTCGATGCCGTCGGTCAGGAGACCGCCCTGGTCGAAGCCCACATAGCCGGGAGGCGCGCCGATGAGGCGGCTGACCGTGTGGCGCTCCATGTATTCCGACATGTCGAAACGCAGGAGCTCTACGCCCAGCGAAAGGGCGAGCTGTTTGGCCACCTCGGTCTTGCCGACGCCGGTCGGGCCCGCGAACAGATAGGCGCCGATGGGCTTCTCCGGATCGCGCAGGCCCGCGCGGGCCAGCTTGATGGCCGAGGTCAGGGACTCGATGGCCTTGTCCTGTCCGTAGACCACCCGCTTGAGGGTCTCCTGCAGGTTCGCCAGCACCTCCGCGTCGTCCTTGGAGACGGTCTTGGGCGGAATCCGCGCCATGGTCGCGATGGTGGCCTCGATCTCCTTGATGCCGATGGTCTTCTTGCGGCGGCTCTCAGGCAGCAGCATCTGGGACGCACCGGTCTCGTCGATCACGTCGATGGCCTTGTCCGGCAGCTTACGGTCGTTGATGTAGCGGGCCGAGAGCTCCACGGCCGCCTTCACGGCCTCGTTGGTGTAACGGAGCTTGTGGAACTCCTCGAAATAGGGCTTGAGCCCCTTCACGATCTCGATGGCGTCCGGCACCGTCGGCTCGTTCACGTCGATCTTCTGGAAGCGGCGGACGAGGGCCCGGTCCTTCTCGAAATACTGGCGGTATTCCTTGTAGGTGGTCGAGCCGATGCAGCGCAGGGTGCCCTGAGCCAGGGCCGGCTTCAGGAGGTTGGAAGCGTCCATCGCGCCGCCCGAGGTGGCGCCCGCGCCGATCACCGTGTGGATCTCGTCGATGAACATGATGGCGTTGGGATGCGCCTCGATCTCCTTCATCACCTGCTTCAGGCGCTCCTCGAAGTCGCCGCGATAGCGGGTGCCTGCCAGGAGGGTGCCCATGTCGAGGGCGAAGACCGTCGCGTCCTTCAGGACCTCCGGCACCTCGCCGCGCACGATCTTGCGGGCAAGCCCCTCGGCGATGGCGGTCTTACCGACGCCGGGATCGCCCACGAGGAGCGGGTTGTTCTTCTGGCGGCGGCACAAAACCTGGATCGTGCGCTGCACCTCGGCCTCGCGGCCAATCAGCGGATCGATCTTCCCGTCCTTCGCCTTCTTGTTGAGGTTGACGCAGTAAGCCTCGAGGGCATCGCCTTTTTTCTTGGCCCGCGCCTCCGGCTCATCCGAAGTCGGACGCTCGGTCGACTCCTCCTCGGAGCCCCGGGGGGTGCGGCCTTCGCTGAGGCCCGGGCGCTTGGCGATGCCGTGGCTGATGTAGTTGACCGCGTCGTAGCGGGTCATGTCCTGCTCCTGCAGGAAGTAGGCCGCATGGCTTTCCCGCTCGGCGAAGATGGCCACGAGCACGTTGGCGCCCGTCACCTCGTCCCGGCCGGAGGACTGCACATGGATGACCGCCCGCTGGATGACCCGCTGGAAGCCGGCCGTGGGCTTGGAATCCTGACGCCCGTCGGCAACCAGGTTCGCCAGCTCCGTGTCGACATATTCCACGAGGTTACGGCGCAGGAGCTCGATGTCGACATTGCAAGCGCGCATCACCGACGCCGCGTCCTGATCGTCAACCAGGGCGAGGAGCAGGTGCTCCAGGGTCGCGTATTCGTGGCGGCGCTCGCCGGCCAGGGCGAGAGCCCGGTGGAGGGCTTGTTCAAGACTGCGAGAAAAGCTCGGCAACGGCTTATCCTTTAAGAGATGGTGATCCCGGCTAATTCTTTTCCATTACGCATTGCAGGGGATGCTGGTGCTTGCGGGCGAAATCCATCACCTGCGTCACCTTCGTCTCCGCCACTTCGTAGGTAAAAACTCCGCACTCCCCCACGCCATTCTGATGAACGTGCAGCATGATGCGGGTCGCGTCCTCGCGGTTCTTGTTGAAGAAGCGTTCCAGCACGTGCACCACGAACTCCATGGGCGTGTAGTCGTCGTTCAGGAGGAGAACGCGGTAGAGGTTGGGTCGTTTCGTCCGGGGCTTGGCTTTCGTAACGATTGCCGTGCCGGTGCGGCCGTCATCCCCGTCGCCGGGCGATTGGGATCCGGCTCCGGACATGCCGGCTCTCGGCATGGAGAATGCATGCGCGCGAACCGAGGCGCCCTGAGGTATTCGCAGCATGGTTGTCCGACCGACCCTTTTCATCTGGTTGTTCCCCCGCGGCCGCCGGATCTCCTGTCCGGGCTCCGCCTGCCGCGACGTACCTCCAAATGTATAGTCGCTCTGTTCGGTTCGCTAGATCAACCAGATGGGTCGTCGCAGCCCTGTCCGAAAGAGCGACATCTTGGCCACCCGGGCCAGGAGCCGGACAAAAGAAAATGCCCGGCGCGGGGGCCGGGCATCGAAACCGTGGATCAGAGAGGGGTGGATCAGGCGGAGACCGCCTTGGACACCCAGCCCTCGTAGGGGCGAAGGGCCTCTGACGCGAGGTTCGTGTAGAACTCGTTCAGCTTGGCCGAATGACTGACGAAACCGTCATAGGACTTGCGCACGAAATCGGCGTGGATCTCCATGACCTTGTCGGGAGACCGGGCGCCGAGAAGCTGCTCGACGGCCGAGGAGCCGTTCTCGAAGGTCTTCTTGGCGAGCTCGGCGGAATCGGCCGCAATCGTTTGCGCGCCCTGCGACAGGGTGCTCATCACCTTCACGGCGGCCTCAAACTGGTCTTGGCCAAGCTTCTGCAACTGGTCGAAAGGCCGGATCATCGTAAACCTCAGCTGTTAACTTTTCGCTGGCGAAAAGCTTCGCCAGATGCGACAAATAGAAATATATGCACCGCACAAAAAATGTCAACAGAGATTGTGCAATGCACAATTTCGACATCTGAGACCAGGCCTCGTTAACCCCCCCGTAACCGCACCCTCTTACGGTTCATGAGTGTGTTGTGCCGGCAACGATCTCCAAAAGGAGCGGCCGGTGCGGAGCCTGAGACCAGTGAAGACAGGGACGGTTACAGGATGAGCTCGGTTCGCGTTTGGGTTCGAAATCGGAAATGGGTAGCTCTGGTCGGCGTGGTCGCCTCCGTGGCCATTGCGTTCAGCTCCCCGGCCGAAGCGGCCCGCCGCAAGTCCAAGGGCGGCGGCTACAGCCCGCCCTATGCGTCGATCGTGGTGGACGCCAAGACGGGTAAGATCCTCGACGGCGAGAACATCGACGCTCCGCGCATCCCGGCTTCCATCACCAAGGTGATGACCCTCTACCTTCTCTTCGAGCAGCTCGAACGCGGCAAGATTCGTCTGGACACTCCCCTGGAGGTTTCGGCCTATGCGGCCGCCCAGGCCCCGACCAAGCTCGGCTTGCGCGCCGGCTCGACCATCGAGGTCGAGGACGCCATCAAGGCGATGGTCACCCTCTCGGCCAATGACGTCTCGGTGGTGGTGGCAGAGAACCTCGGCGGCTCCGAGGAGGCCTTCGCCCGGCAGATGACCCGCAAGGCCCGGGAGCTCGGCATGAACTCCTCGACCTTCTACAACCCCCACGGCCTTCCCCATTCGCCGCCGAACATCACCACGGCCCGCGACCTCTCGGTGCTCGGACGCGCAATCCAGGACCGATTCCCGAAATACTTCCCCTACTTCCAGACCACGTCGTTCCAGTACGGCTCGCGCACGATCCGCGGCCATAACCGCCTCCTCGGCCGGGTCGACGGCGTGGACGGAATCAAGACCGGCTATACCCGCCTCTCGGGCTTCAACCTGCTGACCTCGGTGAACACCGAGACGCGCAGCATCGTGGCGGTGGTTCTGGGCGGACGCTCGGCCGCCCTGCGCGACAGGCAGATGGCCGCCCTCATCGAGGAGCAGCTGCCGCGGGCCTATGCGGGCGCTCGCACCACGCCTCCGGTGACCGAGACCGCCGTGGCCGCGCAGCCTGCGCCCCAGCCGGTGGTGGTCGCCGACGCCTCACCGACCCCGAGCGTGAAGATCGAGGCGAGCGCCGCTCCCGAGCCGGCCGCTCCGCCCCCGCCTGCCCGCAAGCCCCTGGATCTGAACAGCCTGCGTCCGGTCGTCGCTTCGGCCACCGGGGCCAGCAGCACCACGACGCCCTCCTCCGGCTCCAAGGTCCGCTGGCAGAAGGGTCCCCAGGCCCTGCCCCAGAACACCCAGGCCTATGCGGCGCTCGATACCGATGACGGCCCGTCCGACAAGGAAAAGGCCGCCCTCCTGGCCAAGATCGAGAGAACCGCTCCGGCCGCTGCTCCCTCGGCACCTCCCGCAAAGACCGCCGCGCGGCCTGCCGTCTCCGAATGGATCATCCAGCTCGGCGCCACGGACGACGAGGACAAGGCCCGCGCCATGCTGGACGCCGCCCGCGCCAAGTCCGGCCGGCTCCTCGCCAAGGCTTCGCCCTTCACCGAGAAGGTCGTCCAGAAGGGCAGCACCCTCTACCGCGCCCGTTTCTCCGGCTTCGATGAATCCGGGGACGCCGAGAAGGCCTGCAAGGTCCTCAAGAAGAGTGGGTTCGCCTGTTTCGCGGCCCGCAGCTCCTAACAACGGAGCGACTCACCTCGTCCGCGGCGGTGCCTGTATCGTACCGCCGCCCGCCTACCGGATCGCGCGTGGAGTATCAGCGATGTCGGCTCAACAAGATCTCTCTGGCTTCGTTTACCCGCGCCGCCAGGTGCGCCGTCCCCCCCTGGTCGGGATGGAGTTTTTTCATGAGCGTCCGATACGCATGTCGGATCTCATCGACGCTCGCGCCCGGTTGAAGCCCCAGGACCTGATAGGCTTCCTCTTTCGACATCGCGCCCGTCTGCGTATGAGTGCGCGTCCGCGTGTCGCCATCGCGCTGAGCGTGTTCACGCCAGCCGGAAAACCGGCGGTCAAGATAAGCCTCTAGGAGCGCCACGCCTTCGGGATCGAAGGCGCAGCACTCCTCGTAGACCTTGCGCAGACCGGACTGGTCGAGATCCGACAGGTTGCGTCCCGCATGGGTCCCGGCCAGGACCAAGCCGCCGAGCGCCCCGGTGGCATGGTCGATCTCCATCTCGATCATGGCGGAGCGGAGGCGCGAGAATCGGCCACCTCCCCGGCCGGTGCGGCGCCACGGCAATCCGGCCCCGCTCCACCAGCCCAGGGCCCAGGCGCCGAACCCACCGAGCAGCAGAGCCATGTCGATACGCCCGCGCATGGCCAGGAGCGCGGCGGCTCCGAGGGCGATGACGGCCGCAACGACCTTCAGCGCCTTGGCGACGGCGGCTGCGTCGGTGCGCACGTAAATCTTGGCAAGCCACCAGACGAGGGCGGCGAGGGCAATCCCATAGAGCAGCATCATGTTCTTCGTTCCCGCTCCTCATGTGGGCGGCGACCGACCGGATGTAAATGACGAGTCGGGAGCCTCGCACAGCTTGCGCCGTTTCGGCCAGCGCCATGGTGCGATGAGGAGCGGCTGCGGCATTGGAGCGCCCTCACGGGCGCTCGCTGCGAGCCGACGAAGACTTTCTTATGGGCCGGGAGAGTATCTCACCGCCGCGGGACAGCGCCGGCGCTTGTCCGCGCCGACGTCAGATAGATCCTCAAGGGCGCCGCATCACTCGGCGGCAGCGCCCTCAATGAAGGAGACGGGTCGTGTTGCGCTGTTTCTCGCGCTCCCAGGCCTGCACGGCGATGCCGTTGATGCCCACATCGTGAAGACGATCGCTAAGATCGATGAAGTGCCGTTCCGTCACTTCCACGTCGAACTCGATCTGCTCGTCCTCCACGTGCTCCAGTTCGGATGCGGCAAAGCGCTCATAGGCGGCCGACATCTCCGCATACGCGAAAGCTACCGGAAGAGTCCGGAAGATGGTGGAGAACTCCTCGTCCAGGTCGCCGGTTTCCAGATCGCGCATTTGGACGAGATATCCATCCGCATGCTCGCACACTTCATAACGCCAGTGCCGGCCTTCAGATGCGGTCAAAAGCATCGCAACCTCCACTCAACCGAACTGCAAAGCCAATGCGAATCGCGGCACTGCGGTTCCATGAGGGAGGCTGGGCCGAAAGGCTAATACCGGAAGCCCATTTCGGCGCGGACACGGCCACCGATTCGCACCTGCGTCCCGTTGCCGAGATCGACGAAGCCGTTTTCCGTTCGCAGGCGCTCCGGCGATGCGCGCTCGTCGCGATTCGCCGCGCGGGCCTGCCGGCATTCCGGCGGCATCTGGAGCGCCACCCCGGGCGGCGCCTTCGGCATGCGGCATTCCTTCGCGGCCGCCGGCGCATTGCCGGCCAGGGCGAGGATCGTCAGCGACCCGAGGATGAAAGAAAGTCGTCCCAAGCCCATCATGGTCACAGGAGTCCCAGTTCGGCCAGTTCGCGGCGCATCTCCTCGGGCATCGTAGCCAGATCGCCGGTCCGGCTGTCAATGTCCCGGGGTGCTTCCTTGGCCGCCAGATAGCGCCAGCCCTGGAACGGGCGGTAGGGCCGCGGCTCGACCGGCACGACCTTCGTTTCGAGAATGAGGCGGCAGCGGCCGATCCCATCGCCGTCCGTGAACGGGCGGATGTCGAGGAGCCTCTGCCGGCAGGCCACCTGCCCGCGGACGACCCAGTAGAGCGAGCCGCCGTCGAGCAGCTCCTCCATGCGCTTGGGCACCATGCGGGTCGTGTGGGTCTGCTCGTAGTCGCGCCCCAGGCGCCGGTGATGGGCCCGGTTCTCCTCGATCCATTCCTCGAGGTCCGAGATCGAATCGCAACCGACGCAGAGCTTGATCAGATGAAGCGGCATGGGCCTATCGAACCATATGGACGGGGTGCCGAGAATCGGACGCGGCGCCGCATCCTATTCTTCCGTCCTGAGGACGATGAGCCGCGCGCCTTCCGCCACCTGCATCCCCGGCTCGGCCGAGATCTCCTCTACCTCGCCGTCCGCAGGCGCTACGAGCGCATGCTCCATCTTCATGGCCTCGACGATGGCGAGCCGCTGCCCTTTCTCGACACGCTCGCCCGGCTTCACGAACAACGCGACGAGCTTGCCGTGCATGGGTGCCTTGACGGCATTGCCGCCGTTGAGATGCGCGAGATCCACATCGAAGGGATCGTAGGGCGCAACGCGGGTCTGGCGGCCGTCGCGGACCACGATGACGCCCTCATCCGTCGGCACGAGGCCGCGCATGTCGGACGACAGGTAGTCGGAAATCATGCCCGAGGCATCGCCGTTCCAAGAGACGGTCACCTCCTCGTCTGCGTGAGCATCGCCGGGCGCGGGCCATTGCACGACCACGTCGACCCGCTCGCCATCCACAGCCACAGGGAAGCCCTGCCGTCGCGCGCCAGCGAGCTGAAAGCCGTCGGAATCGTCCCAGGGCGAGGTTGCCGAACCGTTCCCCATGAGCGCATGATAGCTTCTCGCATCGAACTCCATGTCGATCAGCTTCAGCACGCCGAGACGGACCGCCTCCGCGTCCATCCCGTGCGCGACGGCGCCGAGCGCGTCGAGATTCCGGTCGATGAAGCCCGTGTCGAACCGCCCTGCCCTGAACTCCGGTGCCTCGCAGAGTTTCTTCAGGAACGCGACATTGGTCTTCGGACCGGCGACCAGCGTGTTGCCCAACGCATCGGCCAATTTTGCCAGCGCCTCTTCGCGCGTTGGCGCGTGGGCGATGACCTTCGCGATCATCGGATCGTAGAACGGCGTCACCTCGTCTCCGGTCTGCACGCCCGTATCGACCCGAAGCTCCTCGCGTTCAGGAAAATCGAGCGCCCAGAGCTTGCCGGTCGAGGGCAGGAATTCCTTTTCGGGATCTTCCGCATAAAGGCGCGCCTCGACCGCATGGCCCGTGATGGCGAGATCGTCCTGCCCGAAGGGCAGCGCCTCGCCGGACGCGACGCGGAACTGCAGCTCCACGAGGTCGAGGCCGGTGATCGCCTCCGTGACCGGATGCTCCACCTGCAGGCGCGTGTTCATCTCCATGAAATAGAAGCGGTCGGGCCGAAGCCCCTCACGCCCATCGGCGATGAATTCCACCGTGCCGGCGCCCACATAGCCGACCGCGCGCGCCGCCTCGACGGCGGCCTTGCCCATGACGGCGCGCATCTCGGGCGTCATTCCCGGCGCTGGCGCTTCCTCGATCACCTTCTGGTGGCGGCGCTGGAGCGAGCAGTCGCGCTCGAAGAGATGCACCACATTGCCGTGCCGGTCGGCGAAGACCTGGATCTCGATGTGGCGCGGCGAGAGTACGTATTTCTCGACGAGGACGCGCGGATCGCCGAAGGCGCTTGCGGCCTCCCGTTGCGCGCTTTCCAACGCAGCCTCGAAATCAGCCGCGCGCTCGACCCGCTTCATGCCCTTGCCGCCGCCACCCGCGACTGCCTTGATGAGCACGGGATAGCCGATTTCGTCCGCCTGCCCGCGCAGGAAGTCAGGCGCCTGCTGCGCCCCATGATAGCCGGGCACGACCGGAACGCCGGCCTGCTGCACCAGCGCCTTGGCGGCGTCCTTCAGGCCCATCGCGTTGATGGCGGATGCGGGCGGGCCGACAAAGACGATTCCGGCCTCGGCGCAGGCCTCGGCGAACTCGGCGCGCTCGGACAGGAAGCCGTAGCCTGGATGAATGGACGCTGCGCCCGTTCGCTTCGCGACCTCTATGATCTTGTCGATGCGCAGATAGCTGTCCCGGGCCGGAGCCGGACCAATGAAATGCGACTCGTCGGCCATCTGCACGAACAACGCCCCGGCATCCGCCTCCGAATGGACCGCGATGGTCCGCATGCCGAGCCGGCGGGCCGTGCGGATGATGCGGCAGGCGATTTCGCCGCGATTGGCGATCAGGACGCTCTCGAGCATGGCCATCCTTTGGATCCAAGTTACGGTTCGGACTTGTGAGGAGCTAGAGCAAAACCCCGATGCTTGTCACGCGGGAACAGCTTATCGATCCGTATTGCCAACCGGAAGGGAGTTGGCTTTCGGTTGTTAAATTAGTGATATAACATATACATCACTTCAATTTGGCACTCCTCCATTGAAACGTCTGATCCCTGCCCTCCTCGCTCTCCTCTTTGTCCTTAGTGGCTCTTGCCTCATTGCCCGGGCCCAATCGCTGCCTCCGCCCTCGGAGCTTTTGCTTTTTGAGCCTAGCGAGACTGGCGAGATCGTTCTTATGAGGAGAGAACGCCCTGTTGTCTTGCGCATGGAAGGGCTGACGTCCTACCAAAAAGAACTCGCTTCCATCGTGACTGAGTTCTTCTCTCGAGCGAGCGATCTTCCTTTCAAGGTATCGAGCGATAACTGGAACCTGTTCATCATGCGCGTCCCGTCTCTGAACGACGGCGATACGGTCAGTTCCGAGGTTCTCAAGAAATTTGGGCTGCCTCAATATGCCATCGACTTGGTACAGGAAACTAAGGGTTGGTCAGGCGGTTGCGGCTTCTACAGCTTCAGAACTCACAGCGGACGTATTTCACTCAGCATCGCCGCATTTGATGAACGTCTTACGGACAAGCAGACGACCCTCTGCTTGCTGAAGATGATCGCTGCTACGTTTGGAATAAATCCACTGAGACTTAAAGATAATGCGTTTTCCCTCGGCGCTCACTTCATCACTTATATTCTGGAGATCAGCACTTTCTGCTCCAAAGATTACGAGAATGGCTCTGACAGAACAACAGGCGAGAAAGAATTCGTCACGAAGTGCATGAATAAGACGATTGAGTTCCATTTTGGAGCTCATCTGTAAGGCTCACGCTTAGAAAAGGCGTACGGCTTCTCGGGCCGTAATGCGCTTGTAGCCCCTTGCGGGTTAGCGAAACTCACGCTACCGTTTGTTGCAAATAGCTTGCAACTGCAGAAAGAGACAGATGGACGCCCAGCGCCCCACCTCCCTCGCCTCCGAAAGCGGCTGGCGCCACGAGCGGCTCGTGCCTCCTCTCCCGGAGGTGAGCCGTTCCATCGCGGTGCGTCCAGGGTCCAAGTGGCGCCGTGCCGCCGCCTTTCTCGGGCCGGGCTATCTGGTGGCCGTGGGCTACATGGACCCGGGCAACTGGGCGACGTCTCTCGCGGGCGGCTCCAAGTACGGCTACGCGCTCCTCTCGGTCGCGCTCATCTCCAACATCATGGCGATCCTGCTCCAAGCCCTGTGCGCGCGGCTCGCCATCGCGTCCGGGCGGGACCTCGCCCAGGCCTGCCACGATGCTTATCCGAAGCCCGTCGCCTGGGCGCTCTGGGCCCTGGCCGAACTGGCGATCTGCGCCACGGACCTCGCCGAGGTCATCGGCACGGCCATCGGACTCAACCTGCTCTTCGGCCTTCCGCTGGAAGCCGGCGTGGTGGTCACGGCGCTCGACGTGTTCCTCATCCTCTATCTGCAGAATCTCGGCTTCCGTTGGGTCGAGGCCTTCGTCATCGCCCTGCTCGGCGTGATCGCCCTGTGCTTCGGCATCCAGATCGCCCTGGCGGATCCGGAATGGGGCGGCGTGCTGCGCGGCTTCGTTCCCACCACGGATATCGTCACTAATCCGGACATGCTCTATCTCGCCCTCGGGATCCTGGGCGCGACCGTGATGCCCCATAACCTCTACCTGCATTCGGGCATCGTCCAGACGCGGGCCTATGGCGACACTCTCCCGGAGAAGCGGGAGGCGCTGCGCTACGCGACGCTCGACTCGACCATCGCGCTCATGTTCGCCCTGACGATCAACGCGTCCCTGCTGATCCTCGCGGCTGCGGCCTTCCACAAGACCGGACGGACGGAGATTGCCGAGATCGGCGAGGCGCATACCCTGCTCCAGCCGCTCCTCGGCGCCGCCATCGCGCCGACCCTGTTCGGCATCGCCCTGCTCTGCTGCGGCCTGAACTCCACGGTCACGGCGACCATGGCGGGCCAGATCGTCATGGAGGGCTTCATCGACTTCCGGATGCCGCCCTGGCTGCGCCGCCTCATCACCCGCGGCATCGCCATCATCCCGGCCGCCGCCGTCACCATCGCCTACGGAGAGAGCGGCACGGCCAGGCTCCTGATCCTGAGCCAGGTGGTTTTGAGCCTCCAGCTGCCCTTCGCGGTCATCCCCCTGGTGGCCTTCACGGCCTCCCGGCGCAAGATGGGCTCCCTCGTAGCCCCCCGCTGGCTCACGGCCGTCTCGGCCCTGATCGCGGCCGTGATCGTGGTGCTGAACATGAAGTTGCTGGTGGATTTCGTGATGGAGTAAGCGGCGACCGAGAGAGGCGCCGTCATTCCGGGGTGCCGGAGGCGAGCCCGGAACCCATAACCACCAGCGATGCAGGATGAAGCGCAGCGGCTCCCGCAGCTCTTGCTCTGAGCCATCAGCGTTTATGGGTTCCGGACTTGCCTGACGGCAATCCGGAATGACGGTTGGGGGCGCCGACCTGCTCTCCTCCCCCTTGTGGGGAGGAGCTGGAGGTGGGGGTGTGAGCGCCAACCTGGATTCAGTCCAGCGCCAGCACCCCCACCCTAACCCTCCCCACAAGGGGGACGGAAACACGTCGTGCCGCGGTGCAGTCGCGCGACCTCTCCACCACTCTTCTCCCTCTCCCATGGGGAGAGGGTTGGGGTGAGGGGAGAGCGTTATCCGGATAGACCTGTAACCCCTCACCCGGACCTTCGGTCCGACCTCTCCCTAAAGGAGAGGTGAAGAGGCGGCACTGCCCGCGTCCTCCCTCTCCGCCACCGTCGTCCCCGAACTTGATCCGGGGATCTCCCGACTCTCCATGTCGTCCGAACCTCAGCGCCAGAAACGCAAATCCCCGGGACGAGCCCGGGGATCACGACGGGTAATGACTTTGTGGACTCGCCTCAGGCGTCCTTGAGGCGGTTCAGGGCCTCTTCCATCTTGGCCTTGCGGGCCGCGGCATCCTCGCGGCGCTCGCGCTGCTCCTCGATGACCTCCTCGGGCGCACGCTTGAGGAAATCCGCATTGCCGAGCTTGGCCTCGATCTTGCCGATCTCTCCCTCGAGCTTCTGGATCTCCTTGGCGAGGCGGGCGCGCTCGGCCGCAAGGTCGATCACACCCTCGAGCGGAAGCGCGGCCACCTCTCCGCGGATGAGAAGCTGGATCGAGCTCTTCGGCGCCGTCTCCACGAAGGCGATGTCCGAGAGGCGCGCAAGGCGCCTGACGATGTCGCCCCAGCGTCCGGCGCGGGCCCGCACGTCTGCCGAGGACGCAACGAGCGCGAGAGGAATCTGTGCGCCGGCCGGCACGTTGGTCTCGGAGCGGGCGGAGCGGATCTCCGTGACGAGGTCCACCACCCAGCCGATCTCCGCCTCGGCGGCCGGATCGACGAGGTCGTCGAGGCGCGACCACGGCGCGAGCGCCAGGATGGTCTCCCGCTTCGGCCCCTCCTGCCCTTTCACGTCCCAGAGTTCCTCGGTGAGGAACGGCATGAAGGGGTGCAGGAGCTTGCAGATCTCGTCCAGGATGAACGCGATGGTGGCGCGGGTCTCGTCCTTGGCGGGCGAATCGGCGCCCTGCAGGACAGGCTTCGCCAGCTCCAGGGTCCAGTCGCAGAACACGTTCCAGACGAAGCGGTAGGCTGCGAGCGCGGCCTCGTTGAACTTGTAGGCCTCGATGCCCGCCGCCACTTCGGCGATGGCCTTGGCGCATTCGCTGAGCGCCCACTTGTTGAGCGTCTCGGTCACGGCCTTCGGATCGAACCCGGCGACGCGCCGGCACTCGTTCATCTCGGCGAAACGGGCCGCGTTCCAGATCTTCGTCGCGAAGTTGCGGTAGCCCTCGACGCGCTGGAGGCTGAGCTTGATATCGCGTCCCTGGGCCGCCATGGCCGAGAGGGTCATACGCAGAGCATCGGCGCCGTACTGGTCGATGGCTTCGAGCGGATCGATGACGTTGCCTTTCGACTTCGACATCTTGGCGCCCTTCTCGTCACGGACGAGGGCGTGGATGTAGACCGTGTCGAAGGGCACCTCCTCCATGAAGTGGAGACCCATCATCATCATGCGGGCGACCCAGAAGAAGATGATGTCGAAGCCCGTCACCAGGGTGTTGGTGGGGTAGTAGCGCTTGAGCTCCGGCGTCTCATCCGGCCAGCCGAGCGTCGAGAACGGCCACAGGGCCGAGGAGAACCAGGTATCCAGCACGTCCTCGTCGCGCCGCAACGGCACGTCCTTCCCGTGCCGGGCGCGGGCCTCGGCCTTCGCGTCCTCCTCGCTATGCGCCACGAAGACATTGCCGTCCTCGTCGTACCAGGCCGGGATCTGGTGGCCCCACCAGAGCTGGCGGGAAATGCACCAGGGCTCGATGTTCTCCAGCCACTGGAAGTAGGTCTTCTCCCAGTTCTCGGGGACGAACTTGGTGTCGCCCTTGCGCACGGCCGCGAGCGCACGATCCGCCAGGGGCTTCACGTTCACGTACCACTGGTCCGTGAGATAGGGCTCGATCACGACGCCCGAGCGGTCCCCGTGCGGGACCATGTGGGTGTGCGGCTCGACCTCGACCAGGACGCCGCGCTCTCCCAGCAGGGCCACGACGCGCTTGCGCGCCTCCGTGCGGTCGAAGCCCTCGAGGGCGAGAACCGCATCGAGATCCGCCGAGGCCGGAAGGTCGGCCAGGAAGGATTCGTTGCCCTTGAGGGTCAGCTGCGCCTCGGTGCCGAAGATGTTGATGAGCGACAGCTGATGGCGCTTGCCCACCTCGAAATCGTTGAAATCGTGTGCCGGCGTGATCTTGACCGCGCCGGTCCCCTTCTCGGGGTCGGAATATTCGTCGGCGACGATCGGAATGCGACGGCCGACCAGGGGCAGCACGGCGAACTTGCCGATCAGGTCCCTGTAGCGCTCGTCCTCCGGATGGACCGCAACGGCCACGTCGCCCAGCATGGTCTCGGGACGGGTGGTGGCGACCGTGATGGAGCGGTCCGGCACCCCCTCGACCGCATAGCGGATATGCCAGAGGTTGCCCTTCACCTCGACCTGCTGGACCTCGAGGTCCGAGATCGCCGTCTGGAACTTCGGGTCCCAGTTCACGAGGCGCTTGTCCTTGTAGATCAGGCCCTGCCGGTAGAGATCCACGAAGACCTTCAGCACGGCGCGGGACAGGCCCTCGTCCATGGTGAAGCGCTCCCGCGACCAGTCGCAGGAGGCGCCGAGGCGCTTGAGCTGGTCCTTGATGCGGCCGCCGGATTCCTCTTTCCACTCCCAGACGCGCTTGATGAATTCCTCACGGCCCAGGTCGCGGCGGTGGATCTGGCGCTCCATGAGCTGGCGCTCCACCACCATCTGGGTGGCGATTCCCGCATGGTCCATGCCCGGCTGCCAGAGCACGTCGCGGCCGCGCATCCGCTCGAACCGGCACAGGATGTCCTGGATCGTGTTGTTGAGGGCATGGCCCATGTGCAGGGAGCCCGTCACGTTCGGCGGCGGGATGACGATCGTGTAGGGGGCGGCGTCCCGGCGATCCGCGCGGCCGGCCTTGAAGGCCTCGGCCTCGTCCCAGAGGGCGGAAATGCGCGCCTCGACGGCGGCGGGATCGAACGTCTTGTCCATCATGGTGAATACCGGCAGTTTGGCGCGAAAGGCGCGCGCGTCATGACGGCTACAAACCGGACGGATCGGGCGAAGTCAACCGACGGGGAGAAAACTCAGCGGCGTCCGCGAGAAACGCGCTCGATCTCGGCCTGGACGAGCCGCTCCACCAGGGACGGCAGATTCTCGTCGAGCCAGTCCCGCAGGAGCGGACGCAGCAGCTCGGCGACGAAATCCTCCATGGTCGCGGGGCTCTTCTCCGACAAAGTCGCGCCGAGCCGGCCGAAGGCATCGGCCACGCAGGCGCCGGCTGCGCCGGAGAGAAGATTGTCCTGCGGGCGGGATGGCGTATCCGCGGGAGCAGTATCCGGCAGCTCCGGGCTCCGAGCAGAGGTCAGGTCCGCCTTCGCAACGTCGCGGGGGGCAGCCTCCTCGGCCACAGCGAGCCGGGTCTCAACCGATGGGGTATCCTCCTCCGGCATCGCGACGGGAAGGTCGAACGGCTCCAGAGCGTCGCGCTCCTCCGGAAGAGCAAGCGGGATCACCCGGCCTTCTCCAGATTCGCGAAAGGTACGGAAGGACGTGGTCTCAGCCTGACGAGCTGTCTCGACGACCCGCAGCTCCTCCTGGTCATCGGCGATGATCCGCCGGATGGACGCCAGGATCTCCTCCATCGAAGGCTCGTGGGCCCTCGCATTGACTGCACTCATACGCCGCATCCGCTCGAAGGGTTTAGAATCAAACGCTTTCAGGAGCGTTCAGTATTTCACGGGCACGGGGAGAAGCAAGCGAGGCCGCATCGTTTGGGAGGACGCGGCCCGGCTTTTTCACGGCTCGATCAGCGGCCATCGGGAGTGGTCAGGCCACCCCACAGGTCCTTGACCTGATCGTAATGGATCTTCGGGCTGTAGTGGTTCACCGCAAGGCCGAGGCTGCGCGAGGTGAGACGGCCCATGGCCTGGGCGACCGCATAGGACGCGACCACGCGGTCACGCTGGGCCGTGATGAGATTCACGCGGGCGGTCAGGAGTTCCTGCTGCGCATTGAGCACATCGAGGGTCGTACGCTGGCCGACGCGAGCCTCCTCGCGGACGCCGTTGAGGGCGGTCTCGGAAGCGTCGATCTGCGCCTGGGCCGCCACGATCTGGGCCCGCGCGGCTTCGAGCTGCCCCCAGGTCGAGACCACCGCGGCCCGGACCTGATCCCGGATCGAATCGGCCTCGAGGCGACGCTGGCCCACGGTTTCCTTGGATTGCCGGGTGGTCGCATAGGCGACGCCGCCGTCGTAGATCGGCACCGTCAGCTGCGCCACCACGGAGGCCGACAGGGCCCGGTCGCCGTTGATCTGGTTGTCGTAGCGCTGGGCCACGGTGCCGCGCACGCCGACCTGAGGCGCCAGGGCACCCTGGTCGATCTTCACCTGCAGCTCAGCCACATCCACCCCATGCTGGGAGGCCTTGATGGCCGGATGCTCGTTGAGGGCGATCTTCAGTGCCGCATCGACCGACTTGGGCAGAAGGCGATCCAGGGGCCTGCCCGGCGCCAGGGAGCGCGGCTCGACGCCGACCACCTGCCGGTACTGGGCGATGCTGGTGCGCAGATTCGATTCCGCGAGGCTCACCTGCGACCGGGAGGCCGCGAGGCGGGATTCGGCCTGGGCCACGTCGGTCCGGGTCACCTCGCCCACGTTGAAGCGGTCGCGGGTCTGGCGCAGTTGCTCGTCCAGCACGTCCACGTTGTTGCGCTGGAGATCGAGGATCGCCGTGTCGCGCAGCACGTTCATGTAGGCGGTCGCGGCGTCGAGCAGGGTGTCCTGCTCGTTGTTGTTCAGGGTCTCGCGGGCGCCGAGGACCGACGATTCGGCCTGGCGGACCGAATTCGCGGTGCGAAAGCCGTTGAAGATCGACTGCTCGATCTCAATCCCGTAGCCGCGGGGCGTCAGAAAGGTCTCACCGCCGGCGGAGCCCGCAGTCCCGGGGCGCTTCACGTTCGAATAGGAGCGACCGATATCGGCCGAGGCGTTCACCTGGGGGCGGTAGCCCGACTTGGCCCGCGCGACGTTCTCGTCCGTCGCCCGGACGCTGGCGCGCTGGGCGTTGAGGGAAGGATTGTTGCCGTAGGCGCGAGCGAGGGCGCTATCCAGCGTCTCGGCCGAAACACCCGAAGCCCCTGCCAGAACAAAGGCAGAGGCCATGGCGCCGAAGAATACACGGCCCTTGTTCCAAAATCGCTTCTCGTTCACGCCCACCTGCCTATTGGTCCAATATAGCGGTTCGACCCGCCAACCTTAGCATTGAATTTCTTAACCAAAACGACTCAAAGCGAAACAATACCGATGGGAGGGCCCACGGCAATCGCACCAAAGAGTTCGCAAGGTGAATATTGGGGATGTGGCGCAAAAAGGAGACACTGTTCGCGCCACGGGGTGGCTTTAGAAGACGAAGCCCGGCTTGGCCTCGAAGGCCGCGAGCGAAGGGGCGGCTGCATCGAAGAGGTTGCGCTCGCTGAAAGCGTTGTCCGAGCGGACATAGAGGGTTGCCCGGCCGGCGCGCCCCCGCCCTTTCACGCAGGCGAGGCAACCGCCGTTCGCGAGCTGGCGCAGCAGCTCCTCGGGGCGCAGATCCACGGCGCCGTTGATCAGGATGGCATTATAGCCGCCCTCGACCGGGACGCCCTTATCGAGAGGGCCGGTCTCGACCGTTACGGCCGCGAAACCTGTTGCGTCCAGGGTCTGCTTGGCCGTCTGAGCCAGGTTCCCGTCGGATTCCAGGGCCGTAACCTTGGCGCCGAGCTCGCAGAGAACCGCGGAGGAGTACCCTCGGCCGCAGGCCACATCGAGCACCCGGTCCCCCGGCCCGATTCGCAGCTCCTGGATCAGGCGGGCCAGAACCATCGGGGTCATCATGAAGCGGTGCTCGGCACCGTCGCTCACGAGGATGTTCTGGTCGATATAGGCAAGGTCCTCGCGGCCCGGGAGCACGAAGCGCTCGCGGGGAACGCTGCCCATGGCATCCAGCACCGGGATGTCATTCACGTCGAAAGTGCGCAGCTGGCTGTCGACCATCGTCCGGCGCGCTTGCGAGAAATCGACCATGGATTGCCTCAGAAGATGGGATGGAGGCCTCGCCCGGAATCGAACCGGGGTGCAAGGATTTGCAGTCCTCTGCGTAACCACTCCGCCACGAGGCCATCCGGGGCGTGCCGCGATCGCGACGGGCGCTCCATAGCAGAGCGTGACCCCAAAGGGCAACTGTCCGTTTGACCCCAAGCGGCAAGTCCCGTTTTTATGTCACGAGATCGCCGCAGGGGGCTTGCAAGCGGGCGAACCCGTGGTATATGCCACCCCACCTCAGGCCGACGCGGCGTCTGGACCTCCAGAGCCTCCGGCCGGCGAAGGGCGGACCGATCCCTTTCGCGAGAAGGTATGGCATATTCCGGCGTGGCGCAGCGGTAGCGCAGCGGACTGTTAATCCGTTGGTCGTAGGTTCGAATCCTACCGCCGGAGCCAACCTTCCCCTTCCCTGAAATCTTCTCTCATCCAGCATCCACGCGGACTTTCTTTTTACGCGTGCGGCCGTTTCCCTCTCGGGCGGAACATCGGGAAGTGCCCCTCCTCGCCCGCATCCTTGGCGAATCGTCGCACGACATCATGACGCGCATCTTCCTGTGGAAAGGCAGGTCGCATTGCGGATTCCAAGCGCATTCGAGATTCGGGGAGCCGCGAGCGGCACTTTCATGAGCTCTCGGTTCTGGATGTGGTCCAAGAATCATCCATCCCGTCCACATCTTTGGAAACGCCGCGCTGGAAAGGCGGGATGGCCGGGACACACCGGTCATGATGTGTGCGGGATGGCAAAGGCAACGTCCGTCAGTCCGGGGCCGCGCAGCGGAGCCTGGAATCCATAGCCGTTGACGACGCAGGATAAGTTGCAGCTCCTCATTCTGAAACGCTGGTGTTTATAGGTTTCCCCGCTACGCGGGCCCTGCGGGTCGGGCTCGCCTGCGGCGCCCCGGAATGACGGTGGCAGCGCTGCCTTTCACCTCTCCTGGAGGGAGAGGTCGGTGCGGAGCACCGGGTGAGGGGTTGCGGCTTC
>Ga0065721_10048800_pt1 | contig 82171 bp, 68 predicted proteins | sample Mesricmetagenome_FD_59108 | JGI IMG/M metagenome (GOLD analysis project Ga0065721, IMG submission 59108) | Mesophilic microbial community from rice straw/compost enrichment Sample: eDNA_1 v2 (version 2) | ecosystem: Engineered > Solid waste > Grass > Composting > Bioreactor | place: USA: Davis...
CATCGCGGCGCCTGCCGGAGGCGCCCCGCCCGAGCGCCGGCCCCGGCCCCTCCCCGGCCCCGGCGGGCCTGCCCGCGCTCCAGGATCCCAAGCCCGTCGCGGCGCCTCACCCGGAGGACCGGAGCGACGCGTCCGATCTCGGCGGCGCCCCGCTTGATTCTCGCCTGACCTTCGAGAGCTTCATCGTCGGGCGCTCCAACGCCCTCGCGCATGCGGCCGCCGACCGGGTGGCCCAGGCCCAGAACGGGCAGGCGATCTACAACCCGCTCTATCTCCATGCGGGCGTTGGCCTCGGCAAGACCCACCTCCTCCACGCCATCGGTCATGCGGTGCGGATGCAGGGCCGCCGGGTGATCTACCTCACGGCCGACCGCTTCATGTATGGCTTCGTGGCCTCCCTGAAGGCCCAGACCTCGCTGGCCTTCAAGGAGCGCCTGCGCGGCATCGACCTGCTCATCCTCGACGACGTGCAGTTCATCCAGGGCAAGCAGATCCAGCAGGAATTCGGCCATACCCTGAATGCCCTGATCGATGCGGGCCGCCAGATCGTGGTCGCGGCGGACCGGCCTCCGGCGGACCTGGAAAGCTTGGACGAGCGCGTGCGCTCCCGCCTCGCCGGCGGCCTCGTAGTCGAGGTGGGCGCCCTGGACGAGGCCCTGCGCGCCTCGATCCTCACGACCCGCATCGAGGCCCTGCGGACCATTCACCCGGCTTTCGAGGTGAGCCCGAACGTGATCGCCTATGTGGCCCGTGCGATCACGGCCAATGGACGCGATCTGGAAGGCGCCGTGAACCGCCTTCTGGCCCACGCCACCCTCACGGGCTCGGCCATTACGCTGGAGACCGCCGAGGTCGCGATCCGCGATCTCGTGCGCAACCGGGAGCCGAAGCGGGTCAAGATCGAGGACATCCAGAAGCTGGTGGCCTCCCGCTACAACGTCTCCCGCTCGGATATCCTGTCCGAGCGCCGCACCGCCGCCGTGGTCAGGCCCCGGCAGATCGCCATGTATCTCTCGAAGGTGCTCACCCTGCGCTCCCTGCCGGAGATCGGGCGCCGCTTCGGCGGGCGCGACCACACCACCGTGCTCCATGCGGTGCGCAAGATCGAGAAGGCGCTGGGCGAGGACAACGCCCTGTCCGACGAGGTCGAGCTCCTCAAGCGGATGCTGCAGGAATAGGCGCACCGCAAAGCGAAGCCGGGGCGGGCATCGCTCCGGCGATGCCTCTGGGCGGGACAAAGCTGGGCCGACGCTTGCTTTTGCCGGCGACCTTCGCCAATCTTGCCGCCCCTCGGGCTTCCGTCCACCTGCCGGATGGCCGGCCAATAATTCCAACGAGAATGGGTGTTGGACTATGAGAGTTACCGTCGAGCGAGCCGCTCTCCTGAAGGCGCTCGGGCATGTTCACCGGGTCGTCGAGCGCCGCAACACCATCCCGATCCTGTCCAACATACTCCTGCGCGGAGAGGACGGGATGCTCCGCCTCAGAGCGACGGACCTGGACATCGAGGTGACCGAGACGATTCCCGCCGACATCACGGATGCGGGCTCGACCACGGTGCCGGCCTACGTGATCTACGACATCGTGCGCAAGCTGCCCGACGGCGCCCAGGTCTCCCTCGAGACTCCCGGCGACACAGGCCAGATGCAGATCCGCTCCGGCCGCTCGCGCTTCATGCTCCAGGCCCTGCCCGAGAGCGACTTCCCGGATCTCGCGGCCGGCGACCTGCCGCACCGCTTCACCCTGGCGGCCGCCGACCTCAAGCGCCTCATCGAGAAGACCCAGTTCGCGATCTCGACCGAGGAAACGCGCTACTACCTCAACGGCATCTATCTCCACACCATCGACGTGTCCGGCACCACCATGCTGCGCGCGGTCGCGACGGACGGGCACCGCCTTGCCCGCGTCGAGCTGCCGGCTCCGCAGGGGTCCGAGGGCATGCCCGGCGTGATCATCCCGCGCAAGGCCGTGGCCGAGATCGTCAAGCTCGTGGAGGATGGCAGTGAATCCGTGACGGTGGAGCTCTCCTCCGCCAAGGTCCGCCTTACCTTCGACGGCGTGGTGCTGACCTCCAAGCTGATCGACGGCACCTTCCCGGATTACCAGCGGGTCATTCCGGCCGGCAACGACAAGCTCCTGACCGTGGAGCGTGCCGATTTCGCCAAGGCCGTGGACCGGGTCTCGACCATCTCGTCCGAGCGCGGCCGGGCCGTGAAGCTCGCCCTCAACGACGGTCGCCTGACCCTGACGGTCAACAACCCGGATTCGGGCAGCGCGACCGAGGAGATCGAGGTCGATTACGATTCCGCGCCCATCGATATCGGCTTCAACGCCCGCTATCTCCTCGACATCACGGCCCAGCTCGACGGCGACACCGCCCTCTTCAAGCTGGCCGATCCGGGCTCGCCCACGGTAGTGCAGGATCGGGAAGGCGCCTCCGCCCTCTACGTGCTGATGCCGATGCGCGTCTGAGAAACGCGTCCGGGTTTCTCAGAACGGTATCCGCGCATTGACCGACTGTCGGTAGACCGGCAGCGCCATGTCCGCGAAATGATCCCGATCGAGGAGGCACGCCACGCCGGCCTCCGCGATCGTGCTCGCAAGGTTGCGGGCCGGACAGGCATGGCGTCCTTCCCCAAAGGCAAGCATCCGTCGACCGGATGAGCCGGTATCCTGCTGAGCGGCCGCCAGAATCACTAAAATCCCCTCCCCCGGCTTCAGCGCCTGACCTGCAATCACGGTCTCCCGGGCGACGTATCGGCGCGTGTTCTGGATCGGCGGGTCCTGCCAGAGGACCTCTTGGACCATCGATGCAAGAACGGCTGCGTCCCGCATGGCCGCAGAACGCAGGCTCGGGTCACGGCAAAGCGCGACGAGGACGTTGCCGATCAGTCCCGCCGTCGCCTCCTGCGCCTGCATCATCAGGCCGATGGCATTGGCGGCGATCTCATCGGCATCGCGGCATCCCGCCCTCTCGGCTTCCGCGACAAAGGTTCTGCAAAGGGTGCTGCGGCGCCCCTCAGAGACGAGATGTGTGCGCATCCCCGCCATCAGGCCCGATGCGGCGGCTATGGCCGCCTCGACCGTTTGCGGTCCGGCGAGCGGCGAAAGACCGGCCACGAACGATGTCAGGGAGGCGGCGAGGCTCGTGAGCGCCTCGGCTGGGAATCCCAGCAGCCGGGCCACCACCTGGACCGGCAGCGAAAAGGCGAAACCGGCTATGTCCGGCTTGTCCTGGGACAAATCGTTCGCGAATTGTGCGGCGAGCGTCGCGCTTGCCTCCATCGCGCCCAGGGGCTCGACCATCGCAAGAGCCTTGACGATGGCAGTCTTGAGCGCGGTCCGCTCCGGATCTTCGCGCATGCGGATCAGATGCCGGAAGATTTCTCCTGCCGGCGTTCCGGCGATGGCATTCGGAATTGGTTCGTGAACGGGACGGACATGACAGTCCGGGCTCGCCAGCACTTCAGCGACGGGCCCGGCTTCCGCCGCCACCCAGAGGCCGAGGACCTCGTCGCGGTAAAAGGGCTGTCGGGCCGCGAGCAGTGCGTAATACGACGAGGGGTCGGGATGCGTGACGGCGGCCACCGGGTTGCGCGGACAGGTCACGATGCGGCTCCCGGTGCGGGAAGAAGATCGGCCGGGACCTGCTCCCGGTCCGTCATGCCGTAATCCCGCAGCACCGCCGCGACCCGCAGGCGGTAACCGCTGAAGATCTCGGATCGGCCACGGGCCTGGGCCACGCGGTGCTCGGTCGTCAGCCGCCACGCCTTCACGGCCTCCTCGTCGCGCCAGAAGGACAGGGACAGGATCCGGCCCGGCCGGCTCAAGCTCTCGAACCGCTCGATGGAGACGAACCCGTCGATCTCCTCGAGAAGCGGCCGCAGCGACGCGGCGATCTCGAGATAGGCGTCGCGGTATCCCTCGCGCGGCTCGACTTCGAAGATGACGGCGATCATTCCGGTTCCTCCCATGCCCGTTGGCTGGCCGAACCTTCCACGAAAAGTCCCCCGCCGTCGCGTCCGAACATTTCGACCGCGACCGAAATGTCGGCGGTGCCGCAGGCTGCGCCTGATCTTTCGGCGCTTGATCTTTCGGAAGGACTCCCGGAAAAGGGGCGTCGGATCCGCCATGCCCCCCGCCTCCCCCGCCGCTTCCCTCATCACGCACCTGACGCTCCAGGATTTCCGCACCTATGCGGGCCTGGAACTTGCGGTCTCGCGTCCGCTCGTCGCCCTGGTGGGCGAGAATGGCGCCGGCAAAACCAATGTGCTCGAAGCCATTTCGCTGTTCATGCCGGGGCGCGGCCTGCGGCGGGCGGAGCTTGCCGATATGGCCCGCCAGAGCGGGCCCGGCTCCTTCGCGATTTCGGTCGCTCTGGAAACCCCTTACGGCGAGCACCGGCTCGGCACCGGCCTCGACCGGCCGGACGAGGAGACGCGCCCCTCGCGGATCTGCCGCGTCGACGGCCTCCCGGCTTCCTCGCCGGCCGCCTTCGCGGAGCATCTGCGCATCGTCTGGCTGACGCCCGATCTCGATGCGCTCTTCCGGGGCCCCGCCGGCGACCGGCGGCGCTTCCTCGACCGGCTGGTCCTTGCGGTCGATGCCGAGCACGGCACGCGGGTCAACGCCCTGGAGCGGGCCCTGCGCTCGCGCAACCGGGTGCTGGAGGACAATCCCGACGACCGGCTCTGGCTCGATGCCCTGGAGCGGGAGGTCGCCGAACTTGCCATCGCGGTCGCGGCGGCCCGGCGGGAAACCGCGGAGCGGCTCGCTGCCCTGATCCTGGCGACGCGGGACGAGGCCTCGCCCTTTCCGTTCGCGACCCTGACCCTTGAGGGCGAGATCGACGCCCTGGTCGCAACCCTGCCGGCGGTCGACGCGGAGGACCGCTACAGGGCCATCTTACGCGAATCGCGCCCCCGCGACCGGGCTGCGGGGCGCACCCTGATCGGCCCCCAGGCCACGGACCTCCTGGTGCGCCATGGCCCGAAGGATATTCCGGCCGCGCTGGCGTCCACGGGCGAGCAGAAGGCGCTGCTCATCGGCCTCGTCCTCGCCCATGCGCGGCTCGTCGGCAGCATGAGCGGGATCGCGCCCTTCATCCTCCTCGACGAGGTCGCGGCCCATCTCGACCCGAAACGCCGGGCCGGGCTGTTCGATACCCTGGAATCCCTCGGCGGGCAGGTCTGGATGACCGGCGCGGATCCGGGCCTTTTCGCCGAGCTCGAGGGCCGGGCCGACGTGCTGCAGGTCCAGCCCGGGCGCATCGAGCCTCTGACCGTCCCGTGAGATTCCTCCGGCCCTTTCTGGCCCTGAGCGGCCTCGGCCTCGCCGGAGTCCTGTCGCTTGCCCCGGGTCTCGGCACCGCCGTCGAGCAGATCCGGCATCTGCCGGGGGCGCCACCCATCTCCGACGCGGCGCTGACAGCCCTCCTGCTGATCCAGCCGGCCGTTCTCGTTCTGGTCGCCATCGCCATCGGCGTCATGCTCGCGGAGCGGGCGGGGCTCGTGTCGATCCTCCTGCGCCGCTGCCGCGGGAAGGCCGCGCCGGAGGCGGCCGGCGGCTGGCTCACCGCCCTCGTCCTGGCGGTGATCGCCGGCACGGCGGCGGTCGCGGCGGATCTGACCCTGCGCCGCCTCTCGCCCGGCTCCTTCGCCCATATCCCGCGTCTCGACGACGTGACCCTTCCCGGCCGGATCGCGGCCCTGCTCTATGGGGGCATCGCCGAGGAGCTGATGATCCGCTTCGGGCTCATGACCCTGCTGGTCTGGCTCGGGATGCGCGCCTTGCGCGGCCGCCGCCCCCGCTGGCTCGTCTGGACCGCCATCGCCCTGGCGGCCTTCGCGTTTGCGGCCGGGCACCTGCCGGCGCTGATGAGCCTCGGCCGTCCCGACGACGTCCTGATCCTGCGCACCCTCGCGCTCAACGGGCTTCTCGGCCTCGTCTATGGCTGGCTCTATGCTTCGCGGAGCCTGGAGCACGCCATGCTGGCGCACATGGCCACCCATGCGGTCTTCTGGATCGCGACGCCGCTTCTGTCCGCTCTCGGTCTTTAGCCCCGGGCATCGCTTTCGAGACGGCCGGGCGGAACGGGACGGACACCCTGGAGCATGGTCTACTGGCGCTGATGGGGGCTCCTGTTGTAATCATGGTTCTTCGCCCGCTTTGGGCTATCCGGGTATCTGACGAGCCATTCCATGGACATCACGGGCCTCCTCGTCTTCGCCACCGCCCTCTTCATCGCGGCCGCCTCGCCAGGGCCTGGGATTGCCGCCATCGTGGCGCGGGTCCTCGGGCGCGGCACCCGCGGCGCCGCCGCCTTCGGGGCAGGCCTCGCCATCGGCGACGTGGTCTGGCTGACCTTCGCGATCGTGGGCCTTGCGGCCCTGGCGCAGACCTTCCACGAGGTCTTCCTGGTCATCAAATATGCGGGCGCCGCTTACCTGCTCTATATCGCCTACAGGCTCTGGACGGCCCCGGCCGCGGCCCGGGAAGTGACGGCGGACGGCAAGGCCGAGCATCCGCTCAAGCTGTTCCTCGGCGGCCTCGCCGTGACCATGGGCAACCCGAAGGTCATGGTGTTCTACCTGGCGCTCCTGCCGACCATCCTCGACCTGACCCGGGTGAATCTGCTCGGTTATGCGGAACTCGTTCTGGCGACCTTGAGCGTTCTGGCCGTGGTACTGGGCGCTTATATCGTACTCGCGTCCCGTGCCCGCCGGCTCTTCACCAGCCCCAGGGCCATCCGGATTCTCAACCGGACCACCGGCACCGTCATGGCGGGCGCCGCGGCTGCCGTAGCGGCACGCTAGGCGGCGATCTTTCCGCAGCAGCAGGAGGTCTCAGAGAGGTCGATTCGGCAGTTTTTCGTGGATTTCTCGCGTCTTTTCACGCGCGCGTACGCGCGTGGGGGTGAAATTTCAAGCGAGAATGACTAAATAGTTGATCTAACGAATCAAACTCAAGGCGCGCCCTTATCCCCGTTCCCGTTGCGCGCCCCTGAAGGATCCTCAATGGCCGAACCCGCAATCAACGTGACTGCCGATGCCTATGGCGCGGAATCCATCAAGGTGCTTAAGGGCCTCGATGCGGTTCGCAAGCGGCCGGGCATGTATATCGGCGATACCGACGACGGCTCGGGCCTGCACCACATGGTCTACGAGGTGGTCGACAACGCCATCGACGAGGCGCTGGCCGGCCACGCCACCGAGGTGACTGTCACGCTCAATGCCGACGGCTCCGTCACGGTGACCGATAACGGCCGCGGTATTCCGACCGACATCCACCAGGGCGAAGGCGTCTCGGCGGCCGAGGTCATCATGACCCAGCTGCACGCAGGCGGAAAGTTCGACCAGAATTCCTACAAGGTCTCGGGCGGCCTGCACGGGGTCGGCGTGTCCGTGGTGAACGCCCTTTCGACTTGGCTGCGCCTGCGCATCTTCCGCAACGGCAAGGAACACGCCATGGAGTTCCGCCACGGCGACCCCGTGGCACCCCTCGCGGTGGTGGGCGACGCGGAAGGCCGGCGCGGCACGGAGGTGTCCTTCCTGCCCTCTCCTGAGACCTTCAGCATGGTGGAATTCGACTATTCCACCCTGGAGCACCGCCTGCGCGAGCTCGCCTTCCTGAATTCGGGCGTGCGCATCATCCTGACCGACAACCGTCATGCGGAGCGCAAACGCGAGGAACTGATGTACGAGGGCGGCGTGGAAGCCTTCGTGCGCTATCTCGACCGCGCCAAGACGCCCCTCATCCAGCAGCCGATCATGATCCGTTCCGAGAAGGACGGCATCGGTGTCGAGGTCGCGCTGTGGTGGAACGATTCCTACCACGAGAGCGTGCTCTGCTTCACCAACAACATCCCGCAGCGGGATGGCGGCACCCACTTGGCCGGCTTCCGCGCCGCCCTGACGCGCCAGGTCAACGGCTATGCGGATTCCTCCGGCCTCACCAAGAAGGAGAAGGTTTCGCTCACCGGCGACGATTGCCGCGAGGGCCTGACCGCCATCGTGTCCGTGAAGGTGCCGGACCCGAAATTCTCCTCGCAGACCAAGGACAAGCTCGTTTCCTCCGAGGTGCGTCCCGCGGTCGAGAACGTGGTCAACGAGGCGCTCAACACCTGGCTGGAAGAGCATCCGGCCGAGGCCAAGACCCTCGTCGGCAAGGTGGTGGAAGCCGCTGCCGCCCGCGAGGCCGCCCGCAAGGCCCGCGAGCTCACCCGCCGCAAGGGGGCGCTCGACATCGCGTCGCTTCCCGGCAAGCTCGCCGATTGCCAGGAGCGTGACCCGTCGAAATGCGAATTGCTGCTCGTCGAGGGCGACTCGGCCGGCGGCTCCGCCAAGCAGGGCCGCGACCGCGCCTTCCAGGCGGTGCTGCCTCTGCGCGGCAAGATCCTGAACGTGGAACGGGCGCGCTTCGACAAGATGCTCTCGAGCCAGGAGATCGGGACGCTGATTACGGCGCTCGGCACCGGCATCGGGCGCGAGGAGTTCAACCCCGACAAGCTGCGCTACCACCGCATCATCATCATGACGGACGCGGACGTGGACGGCTCTCACATCCGCACCCTGTTGCTCACCTTCTTCTTCCGGCAGATGCCGGAGCTGATCGAGCGCGGGCACCTCTACATCGCCCAGCCGCCGCTCTACAAGGCGAGCCGCGGCAAGCAGGCGATCTACCTGAAGGACGAGCGCGCGCTCGAAGACTTCCTGATCGACGCCGGCACCGAAGGCGCGGTCCTGCGCCTGGAATCCGGCCTCGAATTCCAGGGCGACCAGCTGAAGGGCCTGATCGACGAGGCCCGCTTCGTGCGGCAGGTCCTCTCGAACCTCCATTCCCGCTACGACCGCAAGGTCGTGGAGCAGGCGGCGATCGCCGGCGCACTGCGTCCCGACGTGGTGGAGGACCCGGAGCGCGGCCCGGCCGCAGCGGCCTATATCGCCCAGCGCCTCGATGCGATCTCCGAGGAGATCGAGCGCGGCTGGACCGGCGAAGTACGCGAGGGCGACTACGTCTTCTCGCGGACCCTGCGCGGCGTGACCCAGGTCGCGATTCTCGACCAGGCCCTCATCGCCAGCCAGGAAGCCAAGCGGCTCGACGAGCGTGCGGCCTCCCTGCAGGATGTCTATGCGAAGCCCGCGACTCTCGTGCGCAAGGGCGACGCGATGGCCATCGACGGTCCGCTGACCCTGTTCACGTCGGTGCTCGCCACCGGACGCAAGGGCCTGCAGCTCCAGCGCTACAAGGGCCTCGGCGAAATGACCGCCCAGCAGCTCTGGGAGACCACTCTCGATCGGGACGTGCGCTCGCTCCTACAGGTCAGAGTGAAGGACGTGACCGATGCGGACGATCTGTTCGTCAAGCTGATGGGCGACGTCGTGGAGCCGCGCCGCGAGTTCATCCAGGAGAACGCCCTCTCGGTGGCCAATCTCGACGTGTGACAGCTTTATTTGCCGACGATTTCAATAGGCCCGCCTCCGCAACGGAGGCGGGCCTATTTTCGTGCGGCGGCCCCGATATCGAGGCCTTGAGCAATTGACTGGAAGATGCGTGTCCGGCGCCGTCGAGCATTTTTCTTCACCGTTAAAATGCGGCGAGGAAGAGAAATGAGCTGATTCCACGCAATTAGAAGCGACTCTTACGCCACCAACGAGCGAACTCAATGCACGAGGCTGTGCCCCCAGTCACTGTTTGCCTCTCATTACCTGGGGCGTAATCGACCGCTCTCCCTCTCCTCGGGCAACATCAAGTTCATCAACGGGCCGTAACCAGAATCCGGCCGCAAGTTAGAGGAGAGCACCATGACGGCCACATCCGCTACCAACACAGCACAATCCGTCGCCGACGCCACCCGTGCCGTCGTGCAGGAGTTCGTTGCCGCCCGGCTGGCCGGGGACTCCGAGCGGCTCGTCGCTCTCTTCGCTGACGAGGTCGACTGGGTGCTCGCCGAGAACCCTGCTGCCCGGTGGATCCGTCCGCGGTCCACGGCCGCCGAATGCGCGGCCCAGTTCGCGGAACTGATGGCGTATACCGTGCCCAAGGACGCCCGCGCCTCCATCGACACCTTCCTCGTCGACGGCACCCACGCGGTCCTGATGGGGCACGTATCGGGAACCGTACGTGCGACGGGAAAGTCCTTTGAGGGGCCGTTCGCGCTGCATCTTACCGTCGAGAACGGCCGCATCACACGGCACCGCCTCTACGAGAACAGCCTCTCGATCGCCGAGGCCTGTGCCCCGTAAAGGCGCAGACATTCGGTATTCAAAAGCCGCCAGGTTGCAGGCTAACCCACCAACTGACCCAGCCAGTCACAATCTGTCGGAAGCCCGCACTTTCAGCCTGTTTCGAGTCAAACTTCCGAACAGCACGACGTATGTTCTCTGAAACACGGTGGAGCAGCCGACATGCCCGCTTCACCGTGCTTCTATTTTTCTTTCATCGCGCCGTCGCGCGAGCTTTCCTCAAACGAACTGGCGGCTGCGGACCGATATGGCGAGATCGGGTCTGTCCGTCGTAAAGGCCGATACGCCAAGGTCGTAAGCCTTCTCGATCGACGGAATATCGTGCGCGGCATAGACCCCCAGGGCCACGCCGACAGTCTCGCAGAGCTCGACATCCCCTTCCTGGATATCTTCCACCCGGATCGCGATCTCCCGGCCCCCTGCGTCCCGGGCTTTCCTGGCATATTCGAGGATCTGCCGGCCACCGGCACGATACTCTTCGCTCCGGACCAGATGGATCGTCGGCCGGTCGGGTGACAACGACACGACGCTCCGAAGAACCTCCAGGTCGAAGGCCGTGATGGTCGTGCGGTGAAGCACGCCACGCTCGTCGAGTGCCGACAGGATCTCACCCTCGATGCCCGGATATCGGCTCCTGTCCTGCCTGTATTTGATCTCGAGACGGAGGGCGGGACGGCCGCTTGCGAAGATGTCGAGCACCTCCGACAGCGTCGGGACGGTCTCCCCGTCCGTCCCATGCAGGCCCCGGTGCCTCAGGTCGTCCCATTCCATGTCGGCAATGACCCCCTCCCCCTCGCAGGTCCGCCCCAAGAGCGGGTCGTGATGGACGACCAAGACGCCGTCACGGGTCCGGTGAACGTCGAACTCGATGAAATCCACATCCATCGCCACCGCGTTGCGAAAGGCGAGGCGGCTGTTCTCGGGCCAAAGCTGCGCGCCGCCGCGATGGGCGGCGATCCGGGTCGGGCGGGACATTCGGGTCTCCTGATCGGGAAAGAGTGGAGTCGGCAAATTGTCTTGCAATTTTCATAAATTGCAAGCTAACTTGCATAGACCATGAATTCCGGGTGGGCCCATGCTGCTCGAGGACCTCATTGCTGAGCGACAGGCGGACCTGACGGCCTCCGACCGCCGCCTGGTCGACGTTCTCCTGACGGACAAGACCGAGGGCAGCTTCCTGGCGGCCCATGAGGTTGCGGAACGCGCAGGCGTGCACCCGTCCACGGCCGGGCGCCTTGCCCGCAAGCTCGGATTCACGTCGTACCGGCACATGCGCGAAGAGTTGCGCAATGCTGTCCTCTCCGACCTGGACGCATCAAGACGAGTACGGAAGCGTGTCGACAGGGCCGCCGGGAAGACGCTGCTCCAATCGGTCATCGACGGCGAGATTCAAGCCCTCAGCATGCTGGCCGCGCAGGTCGACCAGCCGACGATAGACGCATCGACCGAATGGCTCCGCGAGGCCAGGCGCATCGTCGTGATGGGAGAAAGCCACGCGAGCAGCCTCGCGGAGATCTTCGTCCGTCGCCTCAAGCGCTCCGGATACCGTGCCGTCGCCGTTCCTCACCTGGATTGGGAGGCGGCCGACGAGCTGATCAGCCTGACGTCCAAAGACCTCCTGTTCGGCATGATCTTCCGCCACCGCAGCGCGGGCATCGAACGGGCCTTCAGGATCGCGGCCGAGGCAGGAGCCCGCACCATTCTCCTCACCGACCGCGTTACGGCGCCCCGCGCAGGGATCACGATGACCGTACGCCGCGGCGAAGTGGGTGAATTCCATTCGCTGACCGTGCCGATGGCGGTCTGCAACACGCTCATTCTCGAGCTTTCGACGGCGGACAGGGGACACTCCCTCGAGGCACTCGCCAAGCTCGAGCGCCTGCGCTGCACTTTCGAAGGAACCAGGAACGCACGACGCAAGCGCTGATCAACAGTGCCGCCCCCGGGAAAGGCGGCCAGGAGGAGGAAGCCATGTCGATGAAGAAGTATGCACTTCGCGCCAGCCTGACGGCACTCGGTACCGCAATGCTCTCGATGGCGGCCCAGGCCGATGACCGCCCCAGCCTCACGGTCGCCGTGAACCAGCTGGCGAGAACCCTCGATCCCGGCGCCAACACCGGAAACGTCGACGTCCGCATCTACTACTCGATCTTCGACACTCTGATCCGTCGCGATTTCGTGCATCCGACCGAGGAAGGCGGTGCAAAACTCGTGCCCGGCCTTGCGGAAAGCTGGTCGTGGACGAGCCCGACCACCTTCGAGGTCAAGCTCCGCCGGGGCGTCACCTGCCATGACGGCAATTCCTTCAACGCCGACGACGTGATGGCAACATTCTCGCCCGAGCGTCTCTGGGGCCCCGATGCCTATTACCCGGACGGGAAAGTCTATTTCAACAGCCTGACGGGCGTGGACAAGGTCGACGACCACACAGTGCGCTTCACCACGGCCGAGCACGACGCCGTGCTGGAGCACCGCCTTTCGAGCTACATGTCGTTCATCATCTGCGACGAGGCCTGGACCAAGTTCAAGAAAGACGGCGTCGATCACAAGAAGTGGATGGAAGAGGCTGAAGCGGCGCTTCGTTGGAACCCTGTCGGAACGGGTCCGTACAAGTTCGCCGATTACCAGAAGAACGATCGTGTCCGGCTCGTGGCGTTCGACAATTATTATGAAGGCAAGCCCGCCGCCAAGGAGGTCACGTTCAAGTCGGTCCCGGAGGTTGCCGCACGCATCGCCGGCCTTGTCGCGGGCGATTTCGACATCGCGGTCGAAATTCCGCCGGATCAGTGGGACGGGCTAAAGGGATATTCGGATCTGACGCTCAAGACGGTTCCGCTGGAAAACAGCCATGTCCTGGTCTTCAACACCAACGACCCCGTCCTTTCCGACAAGAAGCTTCGGCACGCCCTCAGTCTTGCAATCGACCGCAAGGCCTTGATCGATGCCCTCTGGAAGGGACAGACATACACGCCGAACGGCTATCAGTTGCCGAGCTTCGGGCCGCTCTACGACAAGAACCGCAAGGGCTATGCCTACGACCCTGAGCTCGCCAAGAAGCTGCTGAAGGAAAGCAACTACAAGGGTCAGGAAATCTCCTACCGGGTCATCCCGAACTACTACCTCTACAATGTCGAGGCAGCGCAGATCATACAGGAGATGTGGCGCGAACTCGGCGTCAACATGCGGATCGACTTCGTCGAGAGCTTCAAGGACGTCCGTGCCAAAGGCGTCCAGGTCTTCCCCTGGTCCAATACCTACCGCATCCCGGATCCGACCGGATCGCTCCTCGTCCTGTGGGGGCCCGAATCCGACGCTCAGAATTCCCACAAGCTCTACAAGGCGACCCCTGAATTCAACGAACTCAGCAAAGCTCTCTACACCGAAAGCGATCCGGCCAAGCGGCGGGCGATCTACTCGAAAATGCAGGACCTGTTCGAGGACGACATGCCTATGACCATGCTCTACAATCCCGTCACCGGATACGCCATGAAGAAAACTATTCGGTGGGAACCCTACGCCCAGTACTACATGGACTTCCGCCCGTCGAACCTGTCGATCGGGACGAAGTGAATGGCTCCCATCCTGTCCGTTGAAGGACTGAGCATCGGTTTTCGAACCGATGCCGGCTTCGAGGAGATGGTCCACGACGTGAGCTTCTCGGTCGAGCGCAGGAAGACCCTGTGCATCGTCGGCGAGAGCGGCAGTGGAAAGAGCGTCACATGCCAGGCCATCCTCGGATTGCTGGCGCGGAACGGCCGCCGGACCGGCGGCCGCATCCTCTTCGAGAGCCAGGACCTGTGCGCCATGTCCGAGCGGGAACTCGAACGGGTTCGCGGCAGGGGGATCGGCATGGTCTTTCAGGATCCCCTCGGCTCCCTCAATCCAGTGCACACGGTCGGTCGCCAGCTTCGCGAGGCTCTCAAGCTCCATACGGATCTCGATGAAGCCGGCCGGCATTCGAGGGCGGTCGAGCTATTACGGATAGTCGGCATCCCCGAGCCGGAGCACCGACTAGCCTCATACGTGCATCAGTTCTCGGGCGGCATGGCCCAGCGGGTCATGATCGCCATGGCTCTTGCCTGCTCGCCCAGGCTCCTGATCGCCGACGAACCGACCACGGCGCTCGACGTCACGATTCAGGCCCAGATTCTCGACCTTCTGAACCGGCTGAAAACCGAACTCGGGATGGGCGTCCTCTTCGTCACCCACGATCTCGGCGTCGTGGCCGAGATGGCGGACGACGTGATCGTCATGCGGCACGGGCGGGTGGTCGAATCCGGCTCCGTCTCGGTGATCTTCGAACGCCCGCAGGGCGCTTATACAAGGGAGCTGCTCGCCGCCATGCCGCACCTGAACCGGAAGGCGCCGATCTACCGGGAGCTTCATGGATGACGCCCTCCACCTCCGGTCCATTGCTGCAAGCCAACGGACTCAAGCGCTATTTCGGGGCGCAGCGCCCGTCATCCGGCAAGAATGCGATCCGGGCGGTCGAGGACGTGTCCTTCTCGGTCCGGCCGGGCGAAACGCTCGGCCTCGTCGGCGAGAGCGGATGCGGGAAGACGACGACCGGGCGGATGATCGTCGGCCTCGATGCTCCGACCGCCGGAGAAATCCTATTCCGCGGGCAGGATCTGGCCGGCCTTCCGCCCAAGCTCTGGCGCGCCAAGCGGCGCGAGCTGCAGATCATCTTCCAGAATCCCCAGTCGGCTCTGGATCCCCGCCTGCCGATTCGCCGCCAGATCCGCGAGCCGCTCGACCTTCACAAAATCGGCACGCCTGTAGAACGCGAGGAGGCCGTCTCCGAACTGATGGAAGCCGTCTCCCTGCCGATGTCGCTGGGGGATCGATTTCCCCACCAGATCAGTGGAGGACAGGCGCAGCGCGTCGTGATCGCCCGGGCCCTCACCCTGAAGCCGAGCCTGGTCGTCTGCGACGAACCCGTCTCCGCCCTGGATGTATCCGTGCAGGCGAAGATCATCTCGCTGCTTGAGAGCCTCCAGGCCGAACGGGGCGTCTCCTACCTGTTCATCTCCCACGACCTGCGCGTCGTCAAAATGCTCTGCCACCGCGTCGCGGTGATGTATCTCGGCCAGATCGTCGAAGAGGGGCTTACCGACGAACTCTACGGACGCCCGCTTCACCCCTACACGAAGGCGCTCCTGTCTGCGATTCCGGACATCTCCATGGCGTCCCACCGGGCAGCATCCCGGCGGATCGTTCTCCAGGGAGATCCTCCGAGCCCGGCCGACCCTCCCGCCGGATGCCATTTCCACACGCGCTGCCCCTTCGCCCGCGAGAGGTGCAGGCACGAGAGGCCCTTGCTCCGACCGATCGGGAATGACGGCGCGCGCACGGCAAGGTGTCATTACGCGGAAGAGCTCGAGACGGTGTCATGAACAGGCCTCTTGTCATTGCCCATCGGGGGTTCTCGGCGCGGCACATCGAGAACACGATGACCGCGTATCGCGCCGCGATCGCCGCCGGGGCCGATCTCGTCGAGAGCGACGCGCGTCTCTCGAAAGATGGCGAGGTCTGGTCCTGCCACGATGCGACCCTTCAACGTTTGACCGGCGACACCAGGGCAATCGCCGATCTCACGAGTTCGGAACTGTCGGAGGTCGCTCTCTCCGGAGGGGAGCGGCTCGCCACTCTCAGGCAGGTGCTCGGGCAGATCGCGCGCGAGAAACCCGTCCTGATCGACGTGAAGACGGGTGATCCCGATCTGATCGATGCCATTGTCCAGGAGGTGAAATCCTCCGGGACCGTGAAACGTGTCTGGATCGGCATGCGCAGCTCCGCGCAAATCAAGAGGGCAAAGGCGGCCGAGCCCGATCTTTCGCTGCTGGCCTTCCTGCCCAACTACGCGATGGCCGAGGAGTTCGCGAGGGCCGGAGCAAGGGCATTTAGGGTCTGGGAGGGCGATCTCGATCAGGCTTTCGAGCCTCTCATGCGCAGTCAGAGGACGGTCTGGGTGACGACCGGAGGTAAGGGGACGCCGTGCGAGGTCGGAGACACGACGCCGGAGCGCATCCGGCGCATTCTGCGGCGTCGGCCTGACGGGATCTTGCTGAACGACCCGATGCTGCTGCTCGGCAACGACTCCGAGCCAGACTTGGCTCATGCGAACTCCACGAATGTTGCGGATGGAGCCTCGTCATGAACGGGAGATTGCTGACCACGAAGCTCATTCGCGGGGTTCTGACGATCTGGTTGATCGTCACCTTCACGTTCATTGCCCTCAACCTGTCGGGCGACCCGATCGAGGCGCTCGTCGGCGACCAGGCATCCCCGGCGGTCATGGCGTATTACCGGCAGAAATTCGGCCTCGATCGCCCTCTCTGGGAACAGTACATCTCCTATCTCGGGAACATCATACGGGGGGATTTCGGCCTGTCCCTGTCCGATCAGAAACCTGCGGTCGAGCTCGTTATCGCGGCGCTGCCCTATACCTTGCGCTTGGGCCTGACGTCCTTCATCGGCGGGCTCGTGGTCGGCCTCGTCTTCGGAATCATCGCAGCCCTGCACCGGAACAGCACGCTCGACCGGTTCATCATGGGCTTTGCCGTGCTGGGCTTCAGCCTGCCCAATTTCTTTCTTGGCATCCTCCTGATCCTGCTCTTCGCGCTTCACTGGCGTGTTCTGCCGAGCGCTGGAGCGGATTCCGCATGGCATCTCATTCTGCCGGCCGTCACCCTGGGAACCCATTTCGCCGGAATCTTCGCGCGGTTCGCCCGCTCCACGATGCTGGAAGTTTTGAACAAGCAGTACATGGTTGCCGCGCGCGCAAAGGGTGCCCCGCACTTCCGGCGTGTCTTCTGGCATGCCCTGCCGAATGCCGCGATCCCGATCGTTACCATCGTCGGGCTCAAGCTGGGCGACCTTGTTGCCGGCTCGATCATCGTCGAAACCGTCTTCGGGTGGCCGGGCGTGGGGCGGTTGCTCGTAGGCGCCATCACGTCCCGCGACTTTGCGGTCGTTCAGGCAATCTTGATCATGGTCGCCGTGACGATGGTTCTGACGAACTTCGCCGTCGACTTCATCTACACGCTGATTGACCCCCGTATGCGGACCGCATCCCAGGGAGGACGATGACGATGTCTTCCGCTCTGCTATGGCGCAAGAAGGCGTCCAATCTCCCGGTCAAGGCGGAAAGCCGCTATCCGGTCATCGTCCTGCTGACGATGGCCTTCCTCCTGGTGATCTTCGGTATCTTCTGTCTGGCGGACGTGCTTGCGCCCTACGATTATCGCGCGCAATCGCTGCGTCAGAGGCTGATGCCTCCGGTCTTCCTCGGAGGGACCAGCGCGCATCTTCTCGGCACGGATGAGCTTGGACGCGATATCTTGAGCCGGCTGCTCTATGCCATTCGCTTCAGTATTCTCGTGGCGCTCGGCGGAACGGCAATCGGGGCACTGGTCGGAACCGTCCTCGGTTTCCTGGCGGCTCATTTCCGCGGCTTCGTCGAAGAGGTCATCATGATGATGGCCGATGTCCAGGCCTCGCTGCCCTTCATGCTGATCGCACTCGCGCTGATCGCGGCGTTCGGCGGCAGCTTCATGCTGTTCATCCTCATCATGGGATTCTACGGCTGGGAGGTCTTTGCGCGCCTGACACGCGGCGTAGTGATTTCCGCCAAGGGGCAAGGTTATGCGACGGCCATGACGGCCCTGGGAGCCCCTCCCTTTTATATCTACACGAGGCATATCCTTCCCAATATCCTGAGCGTGCTCGTCGTGCAGTTCACCCTGAACTTCCCGCAGGTCATCCTGCTCGAAACGTCACTGAGCTTCCTCGGCCTCGGGATCAGGCCTCCTTTGACGAGTCTCGGGCAGATGCTGGGAGCCGGACGGGCCTATCTCACAACGGCATGGTGGATCGCGGTTCTTCCCGGAACGATCATCTTCCTGACGACAGTGTCGATCTCCATCCTCGGCGACTGGATCCGGGATCGCCTTGACCCGACCCTTCGGGGAGCAGGATCCTGAGACGGCAGGGACGTCGTACAAATCCTCGTGCTCCCACTCCGCGCCTGAAGCTTACCAGCTCCCTGCCGACGCCTCGTCAGGCGGAGATCGGCGTGGCAAGGGTCTCCATCTTGTCGAAGAGTTCTGCGGCTTCCTGAAGCTGCGGCAGCCTGGAACTTATCTAAACTACTGACAACAATTGCTTTTTTGTCGGGCGCCTGCTAACGGTGCGACCCCTATGAACATGATAGGGCATCGTTATGGAAGAAACAGGGCTGGATGCTTGGCCCTCGGTTTCAATGCAGTTCTTCTCGAAGCAGGTCAGGCTTTCCGCCGGAACCAACCGGCATGTGGCGGGCAGCAATGTGACCGGCCCTATGAAGCAGGGCCTTAAGGTCGCGGTGATGCTGGAAGGGTGCCAAACCTTCCGCCTGGATGATCGCCCTGCCGTGGACATCCGTGGTCCGGCGGTCCTTGTGGCGACTAACAGAGGCGACCACCTCCAGCAACGAACCTGCCTTACCGATGCGGCGCTGCGCTATGCGATTGTGCAGATCGACCAGGATTTCGCTGAGGCGGAGTTCGGAGCCAGCTTTGGCGAGCTGACGGTGCAAACACAAGACATGGAACCCAACCTCTGGATCCGTGCCGCGGATGCTCATCTACAGGCGCTTGCCTTGCAGATGAGCGAATGTCGCATCACAGGGCCGATGCGGAACCTCTATCTCGCCGGAAAGGCTCTCGAATTGACCGCGACCGTCGTCGACCAGATCGTCAACGAGCATCCGGCAAGGCCGACACGGCTTCCCTCGCGGACCGTCGAGCAGATTCATGCCGCCCGCGATCTGCTGATTGCCTCCGTGCAAGATCCCCCCAGCCTCAACGAACTTGCGAGAATGGTCGGCTTGAATACGACCAAGCTGACATCGGGCTTTCGCAGCGTCTTTGGAACCAGCGTCTTCGGCTACCTGCAGGAGCATCGCCTGCAACACGCCTATCAGCTGATCCGGAGCGGAGAAAAAACCGTAGCCGAGGCCGCCTTTCTGGTGGGCTACAATCCGGCACATTTTTCGGGCCTTTTCCGCAAGCGGTTCGGCATCCTTCCGAGTGCGTTACGCTGAGCTCAATAGACCGTTTCGCTTCGTTTGCGCAGGAAGGTCGACATTCGCAAAACTTTGATTCATTCCAATTTTCTTCGAAAGCAATACTTCGGCTAGCGAAAGTCATCTCCATTGATAAGCGCCACCTCGTCATCCAGAAGGTCTCCCGCTGGCCGCATGACATGGCCAAGGAGTAGGCGCCAAGACAATGAACGAGTGTGTTGCTGAAGATCGAAGCCACAAGGTATCGGCGAACCGCGAGAAGCGGGACCGGGCTGGGCGACAACTCCGGAACCTTCTTGTCCCCATGCTGCTGTCGACAACCGCTTTCACGGCTACAGAGACCGCACTTGCCCAGACTTCGCCCGGGATAACCCTCGACCCGATCGAGGTGCAGGCTGCCGGCGAGCGAGCGAGCGGGCCCGTTGAAGGCTATGTGGCACGTCGTAGCGACTCCGCGACAAAAACCGACACTCCGTTGATCGAGACGCCGCAATCCGTCACCGTCATCACGCGCGACCAGATGGATGATCAGGCGGTACAGAGCGTCGGACAGGCGCTCCGCTATTCCGCGGGCGTCCAGGCTGAAACGCGGCTTTCGTCCGGGCGCTACGACAGCGTTTTCATTCGCGGCTTCGGTGGTGGCGGTTCGAATGCCGGATACGTCAACTATCTGGACGGCCTGCGTCTCCAGCGCGGCGTCAATTATCTCGTGCCGACGGTCGAGCCTTATGGGCTGGAACGGATCGAGGTGCTACGGGGGCCGGCCTCCGTCATTTTCGGTCAGGTCAAGCCTGGCGGCATCGTCAATATGATCAGCAAACGTCCGACCGAAGAGGCTTTCGGCGAAGCTCAGCTCCAGATCGGCTCCCATCAACGTGGACAGCTTGCGTTCGATATCGGTGGACCGGCCAATCCGGACAAGACGGTTCTCTACCGCATCGTCGGCCTGGGCAGGGCCGCCGACACACAGGTCGACTTCACCCGTGAGGAGCGCATCTATTTCGCCCCCTCCCTCACGTTCCGCCCGGATGCGGCAACCAGCCTGACCCTGCTCACCTCGTATCAGCGGGATCCCGAGACCGGCTTCTACGGTTTCATTCCGGCGGTCGGAACCGTGCTGCCGAGTCGCAATGGACGGATCCGCAGCTCGTTCTTTCCGGGCGAGCCAGCCTTTGAGGGTTACAGCCGCAATAGTCTTGCGGCAGGCTATACCTTCGAACACCGCTTCAACGATGTCTTCACCTTCCGCCAGAACGCCCGGTTCACCGATCTTGAATCCCGGTTTAGGACAGTTGCGGTTGGGGGCATTGCGGCAGATCAGCGGACGTTGCAGCGTCGCGTCACCATGTCGAACGAAAGCGCCACCACGTTCGCTATCGACAACCAGCTTCAAGCCGATTTCCAGACCTGGGCGCTCAACCACAAGGTCCTGTTCGGCGTCGACGGTTATGTGGTGAACGGTGAGGCCTTTACGGGTGCCGGCGGGAAGGTACCTACCCTCGACTACGTGTATCCGGTTTATGGGCGCGGCCCATTCGCCACACCTTCCCTCCCAGGCATCAAGCAGAAGCAGACGCAATATGGGATCTATCTGCAGGATCAGATCAAGATCGACCGGCTGTCCGTATTGGCCGGAGGCCGCTTCGACAGCGCGTTGAGCCGTACGCGCGCATTGACCACTGGTGATCTCACGAAACAGGACGATACCGCCAAGACGGGTCGCTTCGCCCTGATGTACAACTTCGACTCCGGCATCGCGCCCTATGTCAGCTACTCGACCTCCTTCGAGCCTGTCGCCGGCACGACGTTCGGCGGTTCCCCCTTCAAACCGACGGAAGGCGAGCAGTACGAAGCCGGATTGAAGTACGAGCCGCCGGGCTACGATGCCTTGATCCAGGCCTCCGTCTACCAGCTCACACAGACCAATGTGCCGACAGCGGATCCCGACAATGTCGGATTCCAGATCCAGACGGGCGAGATCAGCGCAAGAGGCTTCGAACTCGAGGCACGGGCCACGGTGGCCGAAGGCTTCGACCTGATCGCATCCTATGCCTATACGGACGCTGAAGTCACGAAAAGCAACGGCGTAGATCTGGGCAGGCGCCCGCCGGTCGTTCCCCGTCACCTCGCGTCAATCTGGGCGCATCATACCATCACGTCCGGTCAGCTCGCGGGCCTTGGTCTCGGCCTCGGCGTGCGCTACGTCAGCAGCGGTGCAGGAGATGCGGGAAACACGTTCTATACGCCCGGCTACACCCTCGTCGACGCTGCCATCAGCTATGATTTCGGTATCGCAAATGCCTCGCTGAAGGGCTGGAAGGCTCAGCTGAACGCGACCAACCTCTTCGACCGGGAATATATTGCTGGCTGCTACGGCCTGACGCAGTGTTCGTTCGGGCTCCGCCGCACGGTGATCGCGACTCTGTCCTATCGGTGGTGAGAATGCAGCCCGTGCCACTGGTACATCGAGGTGACGACGGGCATTCCGCCCTGGCTTCGTTCGGCAGCCCCTTTCTGCTGCCGAACGCCCGTCAGCTGGATGTCATATCAAAGCAGGGGCAGGAATACCGGATCCTGATCGACATACCATCGCATCCGGCGCCTGCCACAGGGTTTCCGGTCATCTGCATGGTCGATGGGAACGCCCTGTTCCCCTCGGCCGTCGCAGCTGCCCGTCTCCAGAGAGGACGTCCGGAGGTCACCGGCGTGACGCCGGCCATTTTGGTCGGCATAGGCTATCCTGACGACGATGTTCTGTTCCATGACGGTCGGCGCCGGCAGGATCTCCTGCCGGACCGTGGCGGCGCCGACCGCTTCCTCGACTTCATTGCACACGAGGCGATGCCAGTCATTGCCTCCATCGCGCCGGTCGACTGCAGGAGGCAAAGCCTCGTCGGTCATTCACTCGGCGGGCTTTTCGTGCTCCATGCGCTCTTCACCAGATCAGTGCTTTTCCGCTCGTATGTGGCCGGAAGCCCATCGATCTGGTGGAATGAATGTGAAATTCTGTCCAAAGAAGCTGCGTTCAGGAGCAAGGGTCCAGGGGCTATGGACCGACATCTGTTGATCGCCGTTGGTGGCGAAGAACAGAGTCCTGATCCCGAGGATTTATCGGATCGAGCGAGACGACTGCGCATGGCACGCATGCTCGATAATGCTTCGGAAATGGCCGAAAGACTGACGACCTCCGGACATATCTCCTGTCAGTACGTCGTATTCGACGGCGAGAACCACATTTCCGTCGTTCCCGCCATGCTCGCACGGGCGCTGGCCTTCTCGCTGAGAGATGCAACAGCGCCCGAGAAAGGCACGCCATGATCAACCGCCCTTTCAAGTCTCTGCGTCGTCTCGTGGGCGTCCTTGCGTTCGGCCTCTTCGCTGCCGGCGCGGCTCTCGCGGCCCCGGTGACCGTGACCGACATCATGGGCCGCGAGGTCACCCTTCCTGCGCCGGCCAAGCGGATCATTCTGGCCCAAGGGAGGCAGCTGAATGCTCTCGGATTGATCCATCCGGATCCGATCAGTCTGCTCGTGGGGTGGGGAAGCGACTACAAGAGGCAGAATTCCGATGCCTATGCGCGCCACCGCGACAAGTTTCCGGCCATCGACAGCATCCCGAACGTAGGGGATGGAGCGACTCCGGCCGGCTTTTCCCTTGAGAAGGCCGTGACGCTGGCTCCGGATCTCGTCATCTTCAATCGTTCGATCGCCGAAAGCAGCAACGAGTCCGGGAACGTTATCGAGAGGCTGGAAGCGGCTGGAATTCCGGTCGTCGTCATCGACTTCTTCCTGCACCCTCTGCAGGATACCGTCCCGAGTCTGAGAATCCTGGGACGACTGCTGGGCCGTGAAGACCAGGCGGAGAGCTATATTCATTTCTATGAAGAGCGACGCCAGCGCATTTCCTCACGGCTCGAATCGGTGTCCCGCCCATCCGTCTTCATGCACGCCCACGCGGGCGGCTACGAATGCTGCCAGTCGCCCGGTCAAGGCACCTTCAATGACTTCATCATGGCAGTGGGTGGACGCAACATAGCCGCTGCCCTATTGCCGGGCGCGACGGGGCAGATCAGCCTCGAGCGGCTGGTTGCCGAGGATCCGGATGTCTACATCGCCACGGGCGGCACCCATCTCACCAAGAGCGGCGGTCTGGTGCTCGGCCTTGGCATTTCGCACGAGACGGCGGCTCAGAGCTTTGCCGCACAACTCTCCCGACCCGGCATCAACATGCTTTCCGCTATAGAATCCAAACGTGCCTATGGCCTGTGGCATCTGTTCAACGATACGCCGATGCATATCGTTGCCATCGAGCTGCTGGCGAAATGGATCCATCCCGAGATCTTCGCCGACATTGATCCTCAATCGACCTGGCGGGAGATTTCGACGCGTTTCTCCGCCATCCCGCTTGACGGAACCTTCTGGATCGATCCTGCCGAAAACAATGCTTCGCCGGCAGGCCTACCGTCCAAACCATAATGCTGCTGGCTCGTTTCCCGGCTTTGTTCAGCACCCTTTGCGAGATCGTTCGAACATGATGACCTTTACGACGGAAACGCGCATCGCCGTCGCCAACCCGAGGGCCGTCGTCGACCTGCTCTGTGAGCATATTGCCGAGCATGGCGCGACCGTGAGCTTTGCCGGCGATGACGTTCACGTCGCATTCGGTCCCTCCCGCGGCAGGCTGAGCACCGGAGGCGGATACCTTGCGGTCCAGGCAGAGGCTCCTGACCTGAACGCTCTTCAGGAAATCAAGCTTTCTCTTGCAAGCCACATCGTGGAATTTGCTTCCGCAGAGACCGTTCCGGAGATCGTCTGGACTGGCGATGGGGCCGACGTGGACACCCCTGCCGACTTTCGTGTCCTGACCGTGCGCAATGTCGAAGCTCTCACGCCGCACATGCGTCGCATTACCTTCCAAGGAGAAGATCTCGCTCGCTTCGATACACTCGAAGCACTCCATGTCAGGCTTTTCATCCCTCCGCCTGGTCTGGCGGAGCCAGTTTGGCCGACCCTGGGAAGAGATGGCCTGCTGAAATTGCCTGTGGGCGACGAGCGGCCAGCCGTCCGTAAATACACGATCAGAAAGATCGATGTTACGGCCGGGACGCTTCAGATCGATTTCGTATTGCACGACGATGCTGGGCCGGGTTCGGCTTTCGCCGCACACGCAAAGGCGGGGGATCGTGTCGGCATGGCCGGCCCAGGCGGGCGCGGTCTTCGTCCGGCAGAATGGTATGCGTTCTTGGCCGACGAAACGGCTCTCCCGGCGGTTGGGCGGATGCTGGAAAGCCTTCCGGTACACGCACGAGGCGTCGCTGTGCTGGAGGTCGAGAGCGCCGCCGAGGAACAGCTACTCACCGCGCCGCCTGGAATCGAGATCCGCTGGCTTCACCGCAACGGGGCCAGAGCCGGTACAACGACGCTGCTCCAGGACACCTTTGCGGCCATGGCGTGGCCTAGCGAGGACGTTCGGCTCTATTTATGGGCAGCCATGGAGCACTCATCGTTCAAAGCCGTTCGTGCGGCTGCCCGGCACCACCCGCGGCTGCACAAGGATGATTGCCTCATCGTCAGTTACTGGCGGCTAGGAATCGCTGAGGAGCAGCATGCTCGCGAGAAAGCCGCAGCTCGGCCAAGCGACTGAAGGACATTAGAGGCCGCAAGGCGCAATCTTGCGCCCACCGGTTACTCTCCGATGAGCTTGCAGCCGATCTTGACGGGTGCTTGAGCCGCAACAGTCACCTCACCCTCGAAAATATCGCAGTCGAGGAGATTGTCCGGCCCCTTGCGGCGTGCCGAATAGACATTGACGAGGACCTCGACCTTGCGATCCTTGACCCAGTCGAGCCGGTTGCGCGGAACAACCCTGCCTGTCATCTGAACCGACCGGGCAGTGCTTTCGACCGTGATCTCCTCGTTACCCAGAAAGATCTGACCTTCCGCATCCGCCTTCTTTCGAGCCGCTGGGGTCGGGAGGCCGGAAAAGAAGGCCGCAACGACGATGCCTTCCGAGAGCCTCGATAGCCGCGCAGCGGCCTTAGGCGACAATGACAGGTCGACCGTAAAGCCGAAGCTCTCGGCCGCCAGGGACGGCCCAGCCGATACGGCCGCCAGGATAGCCCCGGCACACAAGGTCGATATCCTGTCCATCTGTCTCGCGTACCTGTTCATGTGCAACCCTGGTTTTCAGTATAGGCAGGTTCACGCCCGTCAAGGCAGATCGTTGCAGCTTCCTGATATCGACCGAGCGGACGACGGCCGCGATTATCATGGTTAGAGACGATCACGCCATGGGGATAGGACAGTTGTGAAGGGCTTATCTGCCCTTCAGTTTCGAGAGCCTCGATCGGCCGTTTCGGAGCGTCCTCCTTAGAGACACGGGATGCTTGCCGGATTCAGTCCCAGGCTCTGTCTGCGCGCAGTCCCTCAACCGTTCCAGGAGCCTTCTCAGTATCGTCTTCACATGCGCCGCAATGGCCCGATTGTGTGCTTCTACGGCGCTTCTGGACTGCCTCATGCCTCGCCTCCCGAGATGCGCAAGCAATGGTGAGCCAGTCAAACGATAGGCGCCTGATGAATCCCGAAAGTGCTTGAGCGCACCTACTTTCGGAGTAGTCGCCCCGCTACAGCATCCCCAAATCGTGGAGTTTTTTCCAGAAGTTAGCGTTTGGCTTGAAGAGCGTCACAAAAGATTACAGCCTCCGGACACGCATCAGGTGCAGGGAATGGCTTTGCAGTGCCGCCGAGCAAAGATGCCTGGCGGCACTGCTGTGTCTCACTTACTCCTCTTGGAGCCGACTTCCTCGTCCCACCGCCTGAAGGCGATCACCATCTTGTCCGGCGTCAGCGGAAGCTCGATGGGATTATTGGCGACGAGATCGGCATATTCAGGACGGCCAAACTCCTTGATGATGTCCTGACTCTCCTTGGGCGCCATCGAGAGCGGAACGTTCTTCACGGCCGGGCCTGGATAAAGATAACCCTCGTCATACGCGAAGGCCTGCTGCTCGGGCTTCAGGAGGAAGTTCATCAAATCGACGAGTACGGCGAGCTTCTCCTCTGCGGCGCCTTTCGGCACGACCATGAAGAACGCGTCCGAGACCCAGTGGAAGCCTTTCAGAGTGCCGATCTTGGCGCTCTTCGGCACGATGCCGAGTGCGCGGGGATTGATGTCCCAGCCGGTCGTCGAGATGATCATGTCCCGGGATCCTTCGCCGAATTCCTTCATCGTCGCCCCCGTCCCGGCGGGGTAGTAATCGACGAACTGGTTGAGCTCCCGCAGGTAGGCCCAGGTCTTGTCCCAGCCATTGACTGGATCCTTCGGATCCTTGTCGTTGAGAATATAGGGAAGGCCCATCATGAACGTCCGCGCCGGACCTGAATTCGCCGGTCGGGCATACATGAAGCGGCCGGGATGAGCCTTGGCCCAGGCCAGCAGTTCCTCGGCCGTCGTAGGGACATCCTTCACCCGTTCCGGGGCATATTCGAGCAACGGACCGGATGGGTAATAATTGATCACGACGCCGTAACCCTGCCCCTGCGCCTTGTGCAGGTTCAGGGCTGCCGGCTCATAGTTCTCCTCGAGGCCTGGAAACTTGTCCGCATAGGTGGGCAGAAGCTTGATCCAAAGGCCCTGCTCCAATCCGGCCGCAAGGCCGTCGCTCCCGGTCAGAACCATATCGAGGTCAACGCGACCGGCTTCCTGCTGCGCCTTAACCTTCGAGGCCAGTTCAGGAGCCGGCGCTTTGACGTAAGTGATGCGCGAAACCAGCTCCGGCTTGGCTTTGCGGTATTCCTCGAAACCCTTCTGCATGAGCGCGAGGGCTCCGCCAACGTCAATCACGTTGATCGTGACGGGCGATTTAGGCAAAACGAGCCCCTGAGCACGCACGCCGCTTGCCGCGACGGCGGCGACGCCGATGGCTCCTCCGATCAGCGTTCGCCGATCAATGTGATTTCGAACCTGTCCCATGGCTGTTCCCTTCTCTCCTTCGCCTTCCTGGCGCTTCCATCCGGCTTGCATGCCGGCGTTCTTCAATGACGGAGGATCAACGGACATGAAGGAGGCCGTCGACCTCCACCCGTGAAATCTCCAAATCGCTCGTCCAGGTCACCGAACCGGAATGCGGCATCGGCAGATTGTGAGCCGCGATGGCCGGAGCCAAAAGATTGCGCGGATTGTCGGAGGCCATCAGGACGGCCTCTTGCGGAGTCGCCATGTCATGGCGCACCAGGTGACGGATGGCGCGGTCCATCGTCAGGGCGGACCCTGCCAGAGAGCTCCCGCCGGGAACACGAACGCTTCCGTCCGCTCCATGCTCGACGGTCATCCCGGCGAAGTCGTACCGGCCCGGCGTTGTCGCGGCGGCTGACACCGCGTCAGTGACGAGAATCGAGCGAGCCGTTCCCTTTGCACGGAGCATCGCTTTCAGGGCGGGGCCCGGCAAATGAATTCCATCGGCAATGAAGCTTGCAGAAAGCCCGTCGTCAGCCAATTGGGCGAAGATGGTATTGTCGAGCTTCGGCAACGTCTGCGGGACACCGTTGCCGAGATGAGTCGACATGCGGGCACCGGCATCGACCGCCCTTCGGACCGTTTCGGCGTCTGCCGAGGAATGGCCGATGGCCACAATCTTGCCGGCGCTGCTCAAACGGCGAATGAAAGCTTCGCTCCCGGGCTGCTCCGGCGCAACGGTCACGAGAAGAATGGGGCGCGAGAGCCTCGCCTCGAGAGCGAAGACCAAGTCGGCATCCGGCGAGATCATAGCGTCCGGCGGATGACACCCACGATAACCCTCGTCAGAATTGAGGAATGGTCCTTCAAGGTGGTAGCCCGGCACGAGAATGGGGCCGAGCCGGCTCTCGGCAACAGCCCGATCGAGTGCTGAAAGGCGAGCGTGCAGAGCATCGGCAGAGGCGGTGATGACAGTCGGAAGGCAGGTTGTCACCCCCGTCGCCAGCATGGACGACAATGCGTTATCTAGAGCTTTTGCGTCGAGATCGGACGAATTGAAATCGACGCCGGCAAAGCCGTTGACCTGAAGATCCACCAAGCCGCCTGTTCGCATGTTCCGAGGACCCACCTTGACAGCTTCGAAGGCAGGCCGACGGTTCGGCCCGCCGGAACTCTCACATCATCACGCGTCGAACTTCGTTATGGCATTGTCCAGCGTCGCTCGAGAAAGCCGGCTGGACGATTCTGGATCAAGAAACACATGGGTGGAAGAATGGCCTTGCAGGATCGAGGCTGGGCAGAGGTTCGTGACCGGCCCTTCGATCGCGCCAGCGACCGCACTCGCCTTGCGGGCATCCGGGACCGACAGGATGATCAGGCGGCTGAGCAGGATCTGGCGGACGCTCATGGAGATCGCCGTTTTCGGTACGTCGCCGAGTGACGAAAACCATCCCTCGCCGAATTGTTGCCTGCGGCAAGCCTCATCGAGCTCCACAACGATGTAGGGTGCAGCCGTTTCGAAATCGGCTGGCGGATCGTTGAAGGCGAGATGGCCGTTCTCACCAATTCCGGCGAACGCTACATCGATAGGCGCTTTCCTGATGAGCGCACCAAGACGTGACAGTTCGGCGTCGATATCCTGCGCATCCCCATCGACGAAATGGAAAGCTCCCAGCATCGGAATCCTTGAGGTAAAGCGCTCCCGAAGGTAGCGCCTGAAGCTGGCAGGATGGGTATCCGGCATCCCGACATATTCATCGAGGTGGAAACCGCTCACCTTCGACCAGTCAATGTCTGGCTCCTGAACGAGAGCGTCGAGCATCTCGAACTGGCTTGCGCCGGTTGCGACGATAATGTTGGCGTGTCCTTTCATGGCGATAGCGGAACGAATAGCTCGTGCGCCGAGGTCTGCGGCTGCCTTTCCGAGCGAAGCCTTATCCGAATGGAGATGAAGTTTCATGAGGTCTGCATTCCGGTAATCGGTGGAACGGAAGTATCCTGGTCGGACGAGCGCACTTCGATTGCCGGCCGGTGCGCCGGCACGGTCGTCGTTGCGCGAATGACAAGCTCCGTCGGTATGATGATCCTGTCCGCTATGTTGCGACCACCGTTCAGCACGGAGACAAGGAGTTCGACTGCCTGCCTCCCGATTTCTGCGCTATGAGCCGCAACTGTGGTCAAGGGTGGATACGTCGTCGGCGCGAGCACATCGTCAAAGCCCACGACGCTCATGTCGTCCGGAACTCTGAGGCCGAGATCCGCCAAGCCGGCCATGACACCTTGGGCGACGAGATCATCGAACGCGATGGCTGCCGTGACGGATGTACGGGCAATGTCCTGAGCGACTCTGCGGCCCGCTTCGTAAGTCGGCAGGTTCGCCGGAACAACGATGAGAGCCATGCCGTGATTCTTGGCCATGGCGATTGCCGCGGCATGGCGCTGTTGATTCGCCCACGAAGCCTGAGGGCCGCTCACATAGGCGATATGTCGGTGTCCGAGGTCGGCCAGATGGGTAAGAGCCGCGGCAATTCCCTTGCTGGCATCCATCGTGATCCGCGGCAGACTCTCGATATCCCGGTTGATCAGGACAATCGGGCGTCGTTTTGCATGGATGCGCACGCGGCTCTCCTCGAGCCGGGAAGAGGCGAGGACGAAGCCTTCGACCTGTGCCGCCATTTTGGTCAGAAGCACGTCTTCCCGCTCGGGCTTCTCGTCCGAATCGCCGAGAAACACGGCAAAGCCGAACTCTTCTGCGCGTGCCTGAGCCGCCCGGATCAAAGGCGGGAAGAAAGGGTTGGCGATGTCCGGAACGATGAGGGAGATATTGCCGGCTCGGCCTGTGCTCAGCGCGCGCGCAACTTGGTTGGGAACGTAGCCCAGGCGCTTGGCGGCCGCTCTGACCTTTTCGATGGTCTCCGCATTCAGCAGTTCAGGGCGGTTGAAGGTTCGGGAAACGGTGGCACGAGATACGCCGGCGGCCTCTGCCACCTTACCGATTGTCGGTGCTCCCGTCCGTGCCACGTGAAGAACCTCCTTTTACCTTATGAAACCGGTTTCATAGCTTGCCTGTCAAGGGTGGGAATTTTAGTGAAACCATGAATCTTATGTTATTGTATATCTTGGCCGTCTTGGTTTGCAGCTGACCAACTTAGCAGTGCTACGGAAGGCTTAAGCACATCCAGGCCGAGCAGAGAGCGATCTGCGAAGCTCTGCATTCGATATAATAGACTGTCCTGCACCTCACGGCAGGCAGTTGCGGAACGCCAGCCGGACGGCAGGAGCAAAGTTCACGGTCGAGCCCTGGTAACGCTCGCTGCGGCAGGCCATCGGATAAGGGTCGGCATCGAGAAGAGCTGGGCTGGTCAGCGGCGGGGTGCCGTGGGGCAGCACAAAGACGATCCCTGCACCTTCCTGCGTCTTGAATATGCCCACACTCCGTCCATCAACGAAAGTGCCGAACACTGGATGTCCGCGTTTTCCTGCGCAACCTTTGACCTGTTTGAACCACTCATCGCCATCTTGCGTGCGGTCTGTTAGGACGACCTGGAAGCCATGCTGGCGGCTGCAATGCGCTACCATGCGGATTTGGCCATCCGCCGTCTCGGATATGGCCTCTATACTGTCCTTGTAGGCCTCAATCCGCCACGGCTTCCAGGCTTCCGGCTGATAGGCCACTTTCAGGTCACTGGCTTCAGCAGGCGTCAGCCAACGCATTTCGCCGGCACCGGCATCGGAAGCGAGTGCCACGAGTCTGGCATCCACCCCCATCTCGATGGTGTACAGCAGCAGGCCTGCCAGAGCCCTCTGGGTGCTGTCGAGATCATCTCCGGTAAACTGCTTTACGCTCGGCTGAGCAACGGCCTCCCGCTTGTAGAAACGATGGAAGCCGATGCGGGAGCCCTCCTCAATCGTTCGCTTAACCCCGCCTAGGAAGGCATAGGCGCACGCGGAGGCGCAGAGACCTGGAATACGCTCGGACATTCTCCGTCGATCAGACCCGAGCCATTCTCGATTTAGCTTGTCGGCTCCGACTTCGGTTGACAGACCCGCCTGACGAATCAGGACTCCGAGTGCCAGGCCAGCCGCAAGATCACCACCATCGGAATGCAAGCGGATAACACCAGCTACAGAGGGTTGGCTCCGGAGGAAACGTTGGAAGTCGGCAGGAGTTTGCGGAGTGATGTCGCCGTCAGCCTGAATGAACGGGCCGCAGCCTTCGCACCGGCCGTTGCTGCCGCCCCATTCAAAGCGCATGGGAGCTGCCGTCGCGACCGACGATACAATAAGGGCAACGAACAGGACGAGGGACTTCATGGAGGCTCCGGAGTGCATGCACAGCGATACAGCAAAGCTTCAGGAAAGCGAACCACACAGCAGGTTGCACTCAGATGAAGACGGTTGGCATTTCTGCCGGTCGACGGAAACTACGAATGATCCGATGGCACCACGTCCGGGCAAAGCAGCCCGTTCACTCAATAAGTCCTTAGTTGGGCTCCCATGCCCATGCCAAGCCCACTCTTTTTGACAATTGCTACCTTAAGAAAGGCTCAGGCCAGCCTCCCTCATCATAAAATATCCTGGAGAGGCGCGAGAATGAGATCATGGGCCGTGAATTCAAAGAACGTCGGATGAGCCAGCGCTTCCCAACACGGCTGGAAGGACGAATCGTACCGAACGGAGATGCGCCGCCTCTGGAATGTGTCGTCCGTGATCTGTCCGAGACTGGTGCCCGCTTGGTTCTTTGCGAGCCTGGGGAGCTTCCCTTGGAGTTCGAACTCGAAATTCCTGACGAGGGAGCGCGAGCGTCGGTGCGAGTCGTCTGGACCAACGGCCAGGATATAGGAGCAAAATTTATTTAAGCTTGGCCTTGCCGATTGCTCGATGCGCAATCTTTCTTGCGGGAATCTGCCTCGTCTCGAAGCAGACTCATCACGCTTCGTTGGCACCTGCATTTCAAGAAATTACACGATCGAAGACAGGGCACTGGGGCCGTGCGACAGGACTGTCGCCAGTAGATTGAGTCCTCGTTCCAGCATTGCCTGGTTCTGCGCCGCGCCGAGAGAAACCCGGATGGCCTCCACCGCTGGCCCGACCGCGAAGGCCTCGCTCGGGACCAATGCAAGTCCTGACTGTCGTGCATAGAGATTGAGATCGGCCCGGCGCCAGCGCTCCGGCAGGGTCAGCCATAGATGATGGCCCTCCGGATGCGCCTGGAATTCATGTCCTTGCAGGGTCCGACGTGCAAGAACCTGCCGGGCGGCGCTTTCCTCACGAATGGCTGCCGTGATGGCGTCCAGGGTGCCGTCCAGGATCCATTTCGAGGCCATCGCCGCCATGAGTGGCGGCATCATCAGGGATGTGGCGCGAATCTCCACCGCAAGGCGCAGCGTGTCGGCCAACCCTGGCGTGACCACGTAGGCCGTCCGCAGGGCGGGCGTCACGCATTTCGACAGGGTAGCGATATGCCAAGTGATCTCCGGCGCCAGTGCGGCGATCGGCGTAGGGACCTGCCGCGGCAGCACCCCGTAGGCATCGTCTTCGATGATCGCGATTCCATGCCGACGGGCCACGCTGGCGAACGCTTCCCGCCGCTTGGGCAACATCGTCGCGGTTGTGGGATTGTGGATGGTGGGCACACAATAGACCGCCTTCGGCCTCTCACGCCCGCATGCCTCCTCGAGCGCGGCGGGATCAAGCCCCTCCCCGTCGATGGCCACCGGGACCAGCCGCACCTTGAGCCGCTCGGCGATCGCGCGCAGACCCGGATAGGTGAGATCAGGAACGCAGATGGCATCACCAGGCTGGGCCAGGATCCGTACGACGGAATAGAGTGCCGTCTGGGCTCCCCCGGTCACCACCACGCGGTCACTCGAAACCGGCCCCAGACGCGGTTCGAGCCAGCGGGCACCCGCCGCGCGATCTGGCCCGGCACCGATGCTCTCCTGGTAGTGCAGGCGCATCAGACCCTGGGGCGAGTTGAGGATGCCGGCAATGCCCTCCTGGATACGCTCCCGCAGTCTCGCCTCCGCCGGTTGCGGGGGCATGTTCATGCTCAGATCGATGACTGGCGATTCAGTCGGCACGGCATTATCCCGGCCCGGCGCCTTCCCGCGGACATAGCTGCCCCGCCCCGTATTGGCCTCGATCAGCCCCATCCTGCGTGCCTCGTTGAAGGCGCGGGTTACGGTCGTGAGATCCACCCCGAGCTCCTTCGCGAGATGGCGCTGCGGCGGCAAGCGATGGCCCGGCTTAAGACGGCCGGATTGCACATCGGCCAGCAGGGCCTCGGCGATGGCCAGGTACTTGGGCCCACTCCCATTCTCAATCCTCGGTATCCAGGATAACACGTATTCTTGACCTTCTTGTCTTGCAAATGTATGGATCTTCTACGACATACAGAACATGCTCATGAGGCCTCTAAAACTTAAGCAGGCTTCGCTCAATAAGCCCAAAGCTCCGGTAAAGCTACACCTTATTGTATGGATGTCAATCCATACAAATTGAGCATCCTCGGGGACCCAAGGCACGCACAGCAAGGATCCGACATGACCATGACCCTCACCGCGAAGGATGCCATCCTCAAATACGGCCTGAGGTGCCGCTGTCCTCAGTGCGGCAAGGGCCGACTGTTCAACGGCTTCCTGACCCTAGCCCCGCGCTGCGAGGTTTGTGATCTCGACTTCTCTTTCGCCGACCCGGCGGACGGCCCGGCCTTCTTCATCATGATCATCATGGGCATCCCGGCAGCAGCATTCGGTGTGTGGATTGAACTCACCTGGGAGCCACCCATGTGGGTGCACCTGCTCACCTCATTGCCGTTCCTGCTGCTGATCTGCATTCCACCGATCCGTCCCGCCAAGGGCATGCTGGTCGCGAGCCAGTACTTCCACAAGGCCGAGGAGGGTCGCTTCGTCATCCCGAAGCAGGCGCCGAAGGACGAGCCCAACCTGTCCGTATCCCCCGGCTCCGGCGGCTGAGCCGTGGAAGGCTGCCGTCATCTTCTGTATCAACGATCCCCTGTGGGGCGGGCTCTCAGGCATCTCTATCCTCTCTGACCAGCGCGGCTGGCATACTGGATCTTGTGTACGCTTCCGCCCCACCCTTCAGCCTATTCCACACTACCGGCTTCGGCGGCACCTCGATCCTCGCATCCGGTCCAGTTGCTCAGGGCTCCACCGTACGCCCCCATCCGATAGCCCCACCTCCATAGTTGCCGTGTTTGGTTGTTGATACCGGCGTGTGTCCAAGAGCCGTTCTTGCTCTGCCCCAAGCCATGCCGGCATCTGAAACGATCCCACCTGCTGTTCCGGCTCGAACGCCATCGTAAAGACGCCAAGAGAGCAGGCATGAATTTCTCATGTCCAGCCCTTGCCTCGTGGCGCGCATGTCAACCATATTGGGCGCATTCGCCCAACTATCGGAGTTCCCCGCGCTCCCCATCCGGAAGGAGATTGCCCAATCCATGCCCAGTGGCGTGCCACTTCTGGCTATTGTCGCGCTTCCCTTCATTGGGAGCCTCATTGCCGCCTTCCTGCGACAGAATGCCAGGAACGGCGCAGCCTTCCTGGCCGGGATCACGGCCCTTTGCGGCGTTATCGTGACGGTCATGCAATATCCGGCCGTCCATCAGGGCGGGATCCTGCGCATTGGCATCGAGTGGCTGCCGACGCTCGGTCTCGATTTCAGCCTGCGCATGGACGGCTTCACCTGGCTATTCACCATGTTGGTGACAGGCATCGGCTTTCTGGTGGTCCTCTACGCGCGCTACTATATGTCGCCCGAAGATCCGGTGCCGCGTTTCTTTGCGTTTCTGCTCGCCTTCATGGGCGCCATGCTCGGCATCGTGCTGTCCGGAAACCTCATTCAGCTGGTCTTCTTCTGGGAGTTGACCAGCCTCTTCTCCTTCCTGCTCATCGGCTACTGGTATCATAATGCCAACGCGCGCGACGGCGCGCGCATGGCACTGACGGTCACGGCCACGGGCGGCCTGTGCCTGCTCGTCGGTGTCCTGCTGATCGGCCATATCGTCGGCAGCTATGATCTCGACGCGGTGCTGGCCTCCGGGAGTGTCATCCGCAGCAGCAGCCTCTATCTGCCGGCCCTGATCCTGGTGCTGCTGGGCGCATTGACCAAGAGTGCGCAGTTTCCGTTCCACTTCTGGCTCCCGCACGCCATGGCCGCGCCCACGCCTGTCTCGGCCTATCTCCATTCTGCCACGATGGTGAAGGCCGGTGTATTCCTGCTCACACTGCTCTGGCCCGTATTGTCCGGCACGGAGGCCTGGTTCTACTTCGTGGTGTCGGCCGGTCTCTGTACCCTGCTTCTTGGCGCCTATGCGGCCATCTTCCAGCAGGACCTGAAGGGGTTGCTGGCCTATTCCACCATCAGCCACCTCGGCCTCATCACGCTCCTGCTCGGCCTAGGCAGTCCCCTGGCTGCTGTCGCGGCGATCTTCCACACCATGAACCATGCCACCTTCAAGGCGTCATTGTTCATGGCTGCCGGCATCATCGATCACGAGTCCGGCACCCGCGACATCCGGCGCCTGAGCGGCCTCTTCCGGTTCATGCCGATCACCGCCACTTTGGCGATGGTCGCGGCCGCCGCCATGGCCGGCGTACCCCTGCTGAACGGCTTTCTTTCGAAGGAAATGTTCTTTGCCGAGGCCGCCGCGTTCCACATCGACTCGCTTCTCGACCACTCTCTTCCGTACTTCGCTATGCTGGCGAGCGCCTTCAGCGTGGCCTATTCCCTAAGGTTTATCCACGGCGTGTTCTTCGGTCCGCCTGCGACGGACCTGCCTCGCAAACCGCACGAGCCCCCGCACTGGATGCGCCTTCCCATCGAGCTCTTGGTCCTGGTGTGCCTGCTCGTCGGCATCCTTCCGGCAATGACCATCAAACCCTTCCTCGCCACGGCAGTCAGGGCGGTGCTCGGGCCGGATACTCCGGCCTACAGCCTCGCCATATGGCACGGATTCAACGAGCCCCTGCTCATGAGTACAATCGCTCTGAGCGGCGGCATCATTCTGTACTGGCTGTTGCAGGGATATCTCGCAAAGGGCATCGACGGCTCCCCATTGGTGCGCCGCTTCAAGGGACAGCGCATTTTCGAGCGCGTGCTCGTCAATCTGTCATGGAAGTGGGCCCGCTCCCTGGAGCGCCTGTTTGGGACCCAGCGTCTCCAGCCGCAGTTGCGCCTGTTGGTGGCCTTTGCAGTCCTTGCGGCCCTGTGGCCGCTTTACCGACAGGGGCCTGAGGCCAGCTCCCATCCAAGCAGCGCCTTCGACCCCGCCTTCCTCCTGCTCTGGGTCGTTGGGGGTCTCTGCGCCGTCGGCGCAGCCTATCAGGCCAAATATCACCGCCTCGCCGCCATGGTCCTGATGGGAGGGGCAGGGCTGGTCACCTGTATCACCTTCGTCTGGTTTTCTGCACCGGATCTCGCCATCACCCAACTGCTCGTCGAGATCGTCACCACAGTGCTGATCCTCTTAGGCCTGCGCTGGCTGCCAAAGCGGATCGAGATTGCAGGCGAAGGGCTGTCCGCCGGGATTCAGGCAAGGGTGCGTCGAGTGCGAGACCTGGCCCTCGCCGTCGCGGCCGGCACAGGCATGACGCTTATCGTCTATGCCATGCTCACACGGCCTCTTCCGGACACCGTTTCGCGCTACTTCGTCGAGAACGCCTATGCGGAAGGTGGTGGTCGCAACATCGTCAACGTCATCCTGGTCGACTTTCGCGGCTTCGACACCTTTGGCGAGATCGTGGTGCTTGCTGTCGTGGCAATCACCGTCTTCTCTCTCCTGCGCCGCTTCCGACCTGCGCCGGAGAGTGTCGATGCGCCTGAGCAGCAACAGGTGCAGAATGCCCATGACAGGGCTAGTCCGGACCGGGCCGTCGGCGATACATTGGCCGACTATCTTACGATTCCTGGACTGATCATGCAGTGGCTCTTCCCCGTGATCGGGCTGGTCGCGGTCTACCTCTTCCTGCGAGGACACGACCTGCCCGGCGGAGGGTTCGCGGCCGGTGTCACCATGTCGATTGCGCTCATCCTTCAGTACATGGCGGGCGGCACTCGCTGGGTGGAGGCACGCCTGAAGATCCTTCCCGTCGTCTGGACGGGACTTGGCCTGCTCTGTGCCGCTTTCACCGGCATGGGTGCTTGGCTCTTCGGCTATCCGTTCCTCACCTCGTACTTCCGATACTTGGATCTCCCCGGCATCGGCAAAGTTCCGGCCGCCACTGCGCTTCTGTTCGATCTCGGTGTCTTCTCGGTCGTCGTCGGGGCGACCGTACTCATCCTGATTGCACTGGCACACCAATCGATCCGAACCCCACGTGCTGCCCGCTCCCACGTTCCCGTCACGACGAAGGAAGGCGCATGACGGAACTCATCTTCGCGCTTGCGGTCGGCATTCTTACCGCCTCGGGCGTCTGGCTCCTGCTGCGTCCGCGCACCTTCCAGGTCATCATCGGCCTGTCCCTGCTGTCCTATGCGGTAAACCTGTTCATCTTCGGGATGGGTCGGCTGCGAGTCGGAGCACCGCCTGTTCTTGAGACCGTCGATGCCATCGATCCAGCACAATATACTGATCCTCTGCCTCAGGCCCTTGTCCTCACCGCCATTGTCATCAGCTTCGCGATGACAGCCCTGTTCCTCGTCGTCCTGCTGGCCTCACGCGGCCTCACGGGAACCGATCATGTCGACGGCCGGGAGGATGCGCGATGATGGGCCTGGTCGACCACCTGATCATCGTACCGATCCTACTTCCTCTGCTCTCCGGAGCAGTAATGCTGCTCCTGGATGAGCGCAGCCGCATCCTCAAGGGTGGGATCGGAATCGTGACGACTCTCGTCTTGCTGGTCGTATCGATCATGCTGCTCCGCCTGGCCGATATGGCCCCCGCCGGTTCAGACGGATCTGGCGTGAGAGTGTACCCGCTCGGCAACTGGCCGGCACCCTTCGGCATCGTGCTCGTGCTGGATCGCCTTTCCGCGCTTATGCTGGTGTTGACGAGCGTGCTGGGCATTGCATCGCTCCTGTTCTCGCTCGCACGGTGGCATCGCGCGGGGCCGCGTTTCCATACGATCTTCCAGCTTCAGCTCATGGGCCTCAATGGTGCCTTCCTGACCGGAGATCTCTTCAACCTCTTCGTATTCTTCGAGGTGCTGCTCGCCGCCTCCTACGGCCTCGTCCTGCATGGGGATGGGATCGTTCGGGTCAAGGCGGGCCTCGCTTACATCGCCATCAACCTGACGGCGTCCTTCCTCTTCCTGATAGGCGCCAGCCTGGTATACGGTGTCACCGGCACACTCAACATGGCGGACCTCGCCAATAGAGTCCCCGCGCTTTCCTCTGGAGATGCGGCCTTCCTGGCCGCTGCGGCGGCGATCCTCGGCACCGCCTTCCTGATGAAGGCGGGCGCATGGCCGCTCAATTTCTGGCTTCCGACGACCTATGCGGCTGCCTCCGCACCATCGGCTGCCATGTTCGCCATAATGAGCAAGCTCGGCGTCTACGTCATCCTGCGCCTATGGACGCTGGTCTTCGGTCCAGAAGCAGGAGTGCTTGCCGGATTTGGCGGGACATGGCTGCTCGTCGGCGGCATGTTGACCATCGTCTTCGGCACAGTGGGCATCCTGGCCTCTCAATCCCTGCCTCGGCTTGCCGGGTGCAGCGTCCTGGTCTCGTCCGGCACATTGATCGCTGCCATTGGCACCGGGGACGAGGCGGTCATTGGCGCTACGCTGTTCTATCTGGTCAGCTCCACTTTGGGCATTGCGGCCCTCTTTCTGCTCGTCGAACTGGTCGAGCGCCTCCGCGACCCCGGTGCCGACGTGCTCGCCGTCACGATGGAGGCTTATGGCGGGGGCGATGATGACGAGCCTCAAGACGATGAGATCGGCGTTGCCATTCCGGCCACGATCGCCCTCCTCGGCGGCAGCTTCATCGCCTGCGCCCTGCTTCTCGCGGGCCTGCCTCCGCTCTCGGGCTTTGTCGCCAAGTTTGCCATCATGACGGCGATGCTCAAGATGGACGGCACCATCGTTCAGGCCTCAACCTGGACAATGATCGGCCTTCTGACCGTGTCGGGACTTGCGACGCTGATCGCCATGACGCGATCGGGAATCAGCAGTTTCTGGGCGCGCATGGATGACAGCATTCCCCGGGTGCGGATCATCGAGATGGCCCCAGTGCTTGCCCTCCTGCTGCTGTGTCTCGGCCTCACCATCGGTGGAGGACCGGCGATGCGGTACATGGAAGCGACGACGCAGGCACTCCGGGCTCCACAAGGCTATGTGACAGGCGTGCTGCCGGCAGCAAGGAGTGGCTCCGCTCAGGGAGGCGGCCTATGAATTGGCTCCTGCCCTATCCCCTGCTCTCGGCCGCCCTGCTCCTCTTCTGGCTGCTGTTGAACCAGACCGTCTCGGCAGGGCATCTGGTACTGGGAAGCGTGTTGGCCATTCTGGCCTCATGGGCAATGGCAGCCTTGCGGCCCGAGAAGGCCAGGATCCGTCGGCCAGGAGCCGCCTTACGCCTTGCAGGTATTGTGCTGGTAGACATCCTCCGCTCCAACATCGCCGTCGGTCGGATTATCGTCCACCCCCGGGAGCCGGGCAAGAATGCAGGCTTCTTGACGATTCCCCTTGAACTGCGCAGCCGTCACGGTCTTGCGGTCCTCTCTGTCATCATCACCTCGACGCCGGGCACGATCTGGGTGAACTACGACGCCGCCAAAGGACTCCTCTTGCTGCATGTGCTGGACCTGATCGACGAGACGGCGTGGATCCGACTCATCAAGGACCGTTACGAGCGACGGCTGATGGAGATTTTCGAATGAGCATCGCTATTCTGACAGGAGTTATCGCTATCGCCCAGATCCTGCTCGGACTGGCCATGTGCTGCGCCACCTACCGTCTCGTTGTGGGCCCTCGCGCGCAGGATCGGATTCTCGGTCTGGACACTCTCTACGTGAATGCCATGCTGATGCTGGTCACATTCGGGATCCGCACCGGCAGCACTATGTACTTCGAGGCGGTATTGATCATCGGGCTCCTTGGGTTCGTCGCGACCGTGGCGCTCGCTAAGTTTCTCATGCGTGGCGAGGTGATCGAATGAGCGCTGGGGAGAACCTTCCGGTTTGGGCTGCGCTGCTGACGGCTCTTCTCGTGCTGGTCGGGGCCACGGTCACTCTGATCGGATCCCTCGGATTGCTGCGGCTCCGGACCTTCTATGCCCGCGTCCATGCACCCACACTCGGCACAACCGTTGGCATGGCCAGCATTCTGGCCGGATCGGCCTTGTTCTTCAGCGTGAACGACGCACGGCCTGTGATCCACGAGATCCTCATTGCCGTATTCGTCACCTTGACGACGCCCGTGACCCTGATGCTGCTCGTTCGTGCTGCCCTTTACCGTGACCGCACGGAGGGCAGCCGTGACGTTCCAACCGCGGAAATGGTAGAGAGCGCGCTCTTACGGGCTAAGGAGTAATTGGTGCGGGATCCGGTCGGAATATTCGTCCGCTTTATGCGTTAAGCCGATGCGCGATAAAAGCCCCATGCCCTTGTCCCGAGCCTCATTTCGATCCATTCCCGGCATCTTGAGAGGGCCGAGAGTAATGCTCGTGGGTGAGAACAGGTTATAGCGCAAGGGGATTTGTGTCGGAGCCTGCCGCATTGTAGTAGCCAACAAAAAATGGCAGCATCGAAGCTGGGATCCTGGCCAAACATCATCACACAGAGGTGCCTGCTCCAGGCCGGAACGATCCGATCATATTCCGGCAGGCAAGAGACAATAAGATTGCAGCCGGTCTCATGCGTGCCCTTGATCAGGATGTCAGTGGCACCCGCCTTGCGCGACCTTCACAGGCAGTGACCAACTGATCGCTGCCTGTGCGGACCTTCAGGCGTCTTATTCAGCGGCTTGGCTCTCGAGACCATCGCGCATTCCGCCCAAAACCTCCTCGGCCGAAGCCTTGTGATTCTTTACCGAGCTCGTCCACTGCCCCCAGACAGTCGGGTCGATCTGGTCGCCATTCCGACCCAAGTTCGTCAGCCGCTGCTGCTCTTCGTCCGTCAGCACCTGTGTCTGTAGCGGCGGCAAATGGCGGATATCCTCGACCTTGAGGCCGATCATTTCGCCAACCCGCTTGCCGTAATCGTCATGGACCATGAAGAAATGCCAGAGCATCCGCTCCTGCACGTCCCGCTCGCACTGGCCGAGCAGAGTGCCCATATTGAGCACCAAGTCGTCGCGCTCCCAATCCATCATCGTGCAATAGCGGCCGCGTGCCTGGATATAGTCGTTGCGCCGGTCGATCACGCTGCGGGTCAGCCGGCCACGAATCTCAGGAGGATTGTTAGGCTCTTCCCGCGGCGACTCGTGCAGGCCGTTATGAATAGAAGGCTCGAAGTTCACATGTGGGTTCTGCCCTGGCGCCAGATCGCGGCGATAGGACATCTGCCCACCACTCAGATTAGTTGAGACCTGGGCGTTCTTGGCCTGGTTCACTGGCAACTGGAGGTAGTTCGTGCCGACGCGGTAACGCTGTGTATCCGAGTAGGAGAATGTACGTCCAACCAGCATCTTGTCGTCCGAGAAGTCGAGGCCGTCCACCAGCACACCGGTGCCCATGGCGATCTGCTCGTTCTCGTTGAAATGATCCTGGACGTTGCGATTGAGCGTCATGACGCCCACGTGCCGCAACGGGAAATCCCTCTCCGGCCAGATCTTGGTATCGTCGAGCGGGTCCCAGTCCAGCTCGGGATGGTCGTGATCCTCCATGATCTGGACGTACAGGTCCCATTGCGGATACTCGCCGCGCTCGATAGCCTCGTAAAGGTCCTTGGAGGCGGAGCCGAGATCCTGGCCCTGCACCTTGGCGGCTTCCTCGGCCGTAAGACTGGCGAGGCCGCAGCGCGGGTGGAAGTGGTATTTCACCAGCACCGTGTCGCCCTTGGCGTTGACCATCTTGTAGGTATTGACGCCGAAGCCTTCCATGTGCCGATAGCTTGCCGGGATGCCGCGCGGGCTGAACAGGTGCGTCAGCATATGCATGGATTCCGGCGTCTGGCTCATGAAGTCGAAGATGCGGTTCGGTTCCTGGCGGAAGGTAATCGGATCGGGCTTGAGTGCGTGGATCACATCCGGGAACTTGATCGCGTCACGGATGAAGAAGATGGCCAGATTGTTGCCGACCAGGTCCCAATTTCCGTCTTCCGTGTAGAACTTCACCGCAAAGCCGCGCGGATCGCGGGCGACTTCCGAGGAATCGCGGCCACCGATCACGGTCGAGAAGCGGATGGCCAGCGGCGTCTTCTTGCCGGCCTCCTGGAAGAGTTTGGCGCGGGTGTACTTGGAGGCGGGTTCGTTGCCGATCTTCCCGGAAGCCTCAAATTCGCCGTAGCACACAAAACCGCGGGCGTGGACGACGCGCTCTGGAATGCGCTCGCGGTCGAAGTGGGTGATCTTCTCGAGGAACTGGTAATTCTCCAGCGTAGCCGGACCACGATTGCCGACGGTACGCTGAGACTGATTGTTGACGACCGGGTGTCCCTGCCGGTTCGTCAGAACCTGGTTCGAAGGTCTCGTGGGTGCTTTGGGACTCTTGTCCATGGCAAGCTCCGTGAGGCTTTGGGCGACAGCATGGTCGCAGATTGAGCGCAGATTCAAGGCATAGGATTAGGGCAAGAATTCACGAAGGGAAGAGAGTTCAAGAAAAGAGTATATGCCGGGATAGGCCCCTTGCCGGATCTGATGCAAACTTCAAGATTACCACGCCAGATGCCGTTTCGGCGCGGTGCGCCGCTTCAACCATTGTTTGGTCAGTCTCGGGCTTTCGCAATACCGTTGTGTTCGGCGAGTAAAATACAGAATTTTGGCAGATCTCATCCTATGCGACGAGCTCTACCATCCTAGAAAGTGGCGAGCGTTGGCAATCCCTCTATCATGCCCAGAAGCACATCTCCGCTTAAGCCACATCTATAAGACAAACATTATTGCAGAGGCCGGATGTTCTGATTCATCCGAAACATGTTATGGGGATCATAGCGTCCCTTGACCTTAGCCAAACGGCTGTAGTTCATCCCGTAGATCTTCTCGACCCGATCGGTCTCGTCCTCGGGCATGAAGTTGACATAGGCGCTTCCCATCGCAAATGGCTCAGCTGCCCTGAACAGATCCCTTGCCCATTTGACGCAAGCATTATCGTCTTTGTTCTCCCGCCAGCGCGTATGGACATTCATGACGAAGTGAGCTGCCCGCTGTGGGTAAGCCGTTGCGTCGGGAGCGACCCGGCTCATAGCACCTCCGATCTGTGCGATGAAGACCTCACATTCGGGTCCGGGCAGAGTGCGGACCGCCTGGATAATCGCATCCAGCGCACCGTCCGGAAGCGTCTCGAAATCATGGCTTTTCCAGTAGTTGCGGGCCCCGGTCGTCAGGAGAGGGTCAAAGGCCGCCTGCCAATCCACAAGCCGGTGCGGCCCCACCACATCGGCGATCGGATTGCCCAAGGATCGAATTTCCCGGGAGGCCTGTTCTCCTTCGGTGAGATCGCCAACGTAGCACATGGCAAAAATCATCACCTCACGTCCATGCCACTCCGCCGGCAGGAATGGGAGTGGCGGAGCTCTGCGCATCACGACCCAGCATGTGAGCTCCTCGGGTGCGTTGATCACAGCTTCGCGATAGGATCTCAGAAGCTCCCTGGCGTTGTCGAAGGGATGCACCACGAGTCCGGAAAGAACTTCTGGTCCTACCCGGTGCAGGTTGAACTCGAAAGCCGTCACGATACCAAAGTTTCCGCCGCCGCCACGAATCGCCCAGAACAGATCCAGGTTCTCGTCTGTGCTGGCCCGCAGAAGACGGCCATCAGCAGTCACAACATCCGCCGAGGCGAGGCTGTCGATGGTGAGGCCGTACTTCCGCGTGAGCCAACCAAACCCGCCACCAAGGGTCAGGCCCGAAATTCCGGTGGTCGAGTTGATGCCAGTCGGCAGGGCAAGCCCAAAAGCCTGGGTTTCGCGATCAACGTCGCCCAATGTTGCACCGGGACCGATCCACGCCCGCTTGGCTGCCGGATCCACGCGAACGAAGTTCATCGAGGACAAATCAATCATCAACCCACCGTCGCAGACAGCATTCCCGGCAATGTTGTGACCGCCCCCCCGAACCGCCACGATCAGGTCGTGCTCACGTGCGAAGTTTACGGCTTGGATGACGTCAGAGGCTCCTTGGCAGCGCACGATCAGCCCTGGCGAGCGGTCAACCATTCCGTTCCAGATGCTGCGCGCCGTATCATACCCATCCTCATCCTTGGTGAGCATGCGTCCCCGTAAGCCTCCCTTGAGCGCCAATAGGACATCAGGCTGGATGGTTGCTGCTTGTCCGTCGACCGTGGCAATTGAGACTAATGTCATCTGAGCTCTCCGCGCCAGGAAGAGTGAAGGATCTCGCCTGGGGCCGGATGGACGCTGGGCACCCTGTTCCAGGCTGATTGATCAGGTTCTTGCCATGCTAAAATCCAGGAGAAAGCAATGGTATGCCACTGCCGCAGGCCAGGGACAGGTTACCCTATTTTGCCGTCGATCAATCCTGTCCCGGAGCAGGCAATCATGACAAAATAGAGGGGTGAGACTGCCAAGGAGAGATCCGATGCTCCATGTGGCTGTTCTATTCCTCAACGGCGGATGTGCTTCTACGGCCCTGCTCCCTTTGGAGATATTCCGAAATGCAGGCGTGCTCTGGAATCTGCTCAACGGGCGAGCACCAGTTCCTCGTTTCCGAGTGACCACAGCATCGGCTGGTGGCGAACCTGCCGTAACGGACCAACTGGTCTCGCTCATTCCATCCTGCTCCATAGAGGACGTGGAGCATCCTGACATCGTTTTCGTCCCTGCGGGCGGGCTGCCCTTTGAAACGCTGGTACACACCGGATACGTCATTGACGCTGTCATTGAGCGCAATGCAGCCGTTATTCCCTGGCTTCAACGCTGGAACGCGGAGGGAGCAAAGATCGCGGGCGTCTGTTCCGGCGTGGCCCTCCTGGCGGAAGCGGGCCTGCTCGACGACAAGCGGGCGACTACGCATTGGGGTTTGGTCGGCGCTTACCGGCAACGCTTCCCCAATGTGGACTGGCAATCTGAGTATCTCATCACGGACACCGGCAATGTTTTTTGCGGCGGTGGCGTCAACTCGGCCGCTGACCTAAGTCTTTATCTGGTCGAAAGATTTGGCAACCACGACCTTGCCCGCGAATGCGCTAAAGCTCTCCTGCTCGAGATGCCACGGACTTGGCAGGTCGCCTTTGCGGATATGGCGCTCCGCACGGATCATCGCGATAAGAGCATCCGTCGCGCCCAGGACTGGATTCACACACACTTCCGGCATTCCATCAGCCTTGATGCAATCGCGATGCATGTCGGCATGAGCCCTCGCAACTTCGTCCGCCGCTTCAAGGCGGCGACCGGGCATACGCCCCTGAGCTACACACATGCCATCCGCATGAACATGGCGAAAAGGCTTCTTGAGAACGAACGTCAGACAATCCAAGAGGTTAGCCAAGCCGTTGGCTACGAGGATGTAATGTTTTTCCGCGACCTGTTCAGGCGCCACACAGGCATCGGCCCATCCGAATACCGGACCCGCTTCGGAGCCCAGTTTCACGCAGGTTTGCCGGTCAAATCCTACATATATCCACCCACTTGAGACATTGCGGTGTGCGGTTATTCCAGCGTAGCTCTCCGCTTGTCAGGCTCTTCATTCTTGACAGGAGGCTCTATGGGGCAGACCTTTCTTCCTCACCGACAGGCCATGGGTGCGCGCTACAAGCGCCTATTGCTGTACGGATAGGCTTAAGCCTCATAACCATGCCGTGCTCGGCAGTTTGAGTACAGCCGAGGTTCTAAAGTATGACCTGATCTGTCTCGGCCAAGCTTGCGCGTCCTCATTGAAATTCGGGAAGGAGACGACAATGCCGATCTTCCTGGACCGCCATGACATGAAAGGAACGAGCGCAACCGAGGTCGCGGAAGCGCATCTCAAGGATTTATCGATCCAGGATCACTATGGAGTTAAGTTCCTAACCTATTGGTTTGACGAGGGACGAGGAACTGCTTTCTGTCTGATCGATGCTCCCGACCAAGAAACGGCACAGAGGGTTCATCAGGATGCGCACGGGCATGTCGCCGGGGAAGTCATTCAAGTTGCGCTCTCGGCAGTAGAGGCATTTCTGGGGCGCATCAGTGACCCTCAGCCCTTTTCCGCATCCGAAGTCCGGAATCCAGAACCTGCACATCGCACCATCATGTTCACAGATATCGTAGGCTCGACCGAAATGACCGCCAGACTGGGCGATAGAGCCGCAACTGAACTTGTTCGGGTGCATGATGCATTGGTGCGGCGCGCTCTGACACACCATGGCGGACGCGAGGTCAAGCACCTCGGCGACGGCATCATGGGATCATTCGACTCGAGCGAAGCGGCATTAGGATGCGCGAGAGAAATCCAGATCTCCTTCGGAGACTACAATCGCACAAGTACGGAGCCAATCCACATTCGGATCGGATTAGACTGCGGCGAACCCGTAGAGGACAGCCATGATTTATTCGGGGCGACCGTCCAATGTGCAGCCCGAATGTGCATGGAAGCCGGCTCAGATCAAATTCTGACTTCGTCCGAAGTCCGCGCGGAATGCCTCGGCAAATTCAGATTTATTGATCGAGGGTCCAGGTACCTGAAAGGCTTCCAGCAGCCGATGCAAGTGTTCGAGCTCGAATGGCAAATGGACGCTTCTGAATAATGGCTTACACGTCGATTGGAAGCGCCGGATGATTGAAGTATTGCTTCCTCAACGCTAAGCATGAACGCCTTGGGCTCCTTTGAGCACGGCAATCATGGTGGATGTGACGCGGCCATGCCGGCCGTAAAAATCATTTATGCCGCCTTTATATTCCGCCCCAAACTTCCCAATCGAGATTTTATGTCCTTCGGACGTAGCCTTCAGCACTCACTCTAAGGTGCTGTCATGTACGACCTCGTCTATCTCTTCACTGGCATCGGCTTCTTTGCGCTGATGGCGCTTTATGCCCGCCTGGCAGAGCGGCTCTGAGGGAGGCCTGTTCCGTGTCCCTCGACCTTCTCCTCGGCGGCTGCGTCGCTCTAAGCTTGGCGGCCTATCTCATCCTGGCACTTCTCAAGCCTGAACGCTTCTAGGAGACCAGCTTCATGACTCTCAACGGCTGGCTCCAGATCGCCATCATCCTCGCTGCCGTCTTGGCAGCGGCATTACCGCTCGGCGCTTTCATGGCCAAGGTCTATGCGGGCAAGCGCACCTTCCTCTCGCCTCTGCTCGGCCCCGTCGAGCAGGGATTCTATGCTGCAGCAGGTGTCGATCCCACCAGGGAGCAGAGCTGGTGTGCCTATGCACTCGCAATGCTCCTGTTCAATGCAGTAGGCTTCGCGCTGCTCTACGGAATCTTGCGGCTGCAGGATTTCCTGCCGCTCAACCCACAGGGCTTCGGCGGCATCGCGCCGGACCTCGCCTTCAACACCGCGGTCTCGTTCGTCACCAACACGAACTGGCAATCCTACGGCGGCGAGACCACCCTGAGCCATTTTTCCCAGATGGCCGGGTTGACGGTGCAGAACTTCCTCTCCGCCGCCACGGGTCTCGCGCTGGCCATGGCACTGGTCCGCGGCTTCGCGCGCTCCAAGGCCGGAACGGTCGGCAATTTCTGGGTCGACATGACCCGCTCGACCCTCTACGTCCTCGTCCCGCTGGCCCTCGTCACGGCTCTCCTGCTCGTGGCGCTCGGCGTACCGCAGACCCTGCTCGCCTCCGTCGACGCGACGACCCTGGAGGGCACCCGGCAGACCATCGCGCTCGGCCCTGTCGCAAGCCAGATCGCCATCAAGCAACTCGGCACCAATGGCGGCGGCTTCTTCAACGTGAACGCCGCGCACCCGTTCGAGAATCCGACGGCGCTCACGAATTTCGTGCAGATCTGGCAGATGCTGGTTATCTCGGTCGCGGTCGTCTTTGCGTTCGGGCGCCTCATCGGCGACAGCCGGCAGGCACGCGCCCTCGTCGGGGTGATGGGATTGCTGCTCGTAGCCGGCATCGCCATCACTTATGGGGCGGAAGCGGCCGGAACGCCGCTTCTGAACCTTGCGAGCGTCGATCCGGCTAGCGGCAACATGGAGGGCAAGGAGGTTCGCTTCGGGCTCGCCCTGTCGGCCCTGTGGGCCGCCGTGACGACCGGGCTGTCCTGCGGGGCCGTGAACGCCATGCACGCGAGCTTCACGCCCCTCGGCGGCTTGGTTCCGATGTTTCTCATGCAGCTCGGGGAAATCCTGCCAGGCGGCGTTGGCTCGGGGCTCTATGGCATCCTGGTTATGGCCATCATCGCGGTCTTCGTGGCAGGCCTCATGGTGGGCCGCACTCCGGAATATCTGGGCAAGAAGATCGAGGCCAAGGAGGTCAAGATGGCGATGCTCGCCGTCCTGATCCTGCCGACCACGATCCTCGGCTTTTCGGCGGTCGCGGCCGTCATCCCGCAGGGACTCGCTGGCCTGCTCAATGCCGGGCCACACGGCCTCTCGGAGATCCTCTATGCCTATTCGTCGACGGCGGGCAACAACGGCTCCGCCTTCGCTGGGCTCTCGGCCAATACGCCCTGGTACAACACGACCCTTGGACTCGCCATGCTGCTGGGCCGCTTCGCCTACATCGTGCCGATGCTGGCCATTGCAGGCTCGCTGGCGGCGAAGCCGAAGCTTGAAACGTCGACCGGCACGTTCCCGACCCATGGGCCACTCTTCATCGGTCTCCTCGCGGGCGTGATCCTCATCCTCGGCGGCCTCCAGTTCTTTCCGGCTCTCGCCCTCGGCCCCATCGCCGAGCAGGTGCTGATGCTGGCGGGCAAGACATTCTGACAGGTGCTCCATGAGCAAACACGTTCAACCGACCGTCTCCATGTTCGACGGAACGATCCTTCGGCAGGCTATCCTCGACTCTCTCAGGAAGCTCAATCCCGGGAAGCTCGTTCGCAACCCGGTCATCTTCGTCACGGAGGTGGTGGCTCTTCTCGTCACCATCCTGTTCGTTCGTGATGTCGCAACGGGAACCTCGGCCTTCTTCACGGGCCAGATCGCAGCTTGGCTCTGGTTCACCGTGATCTTCGCCAACTTCGCCGAGGCCGTCGCCGAGGGGCGCGGACGAGCGCAGGCCGATACTCTGCGCCAGGCCCGCACCCAGACAATCGCCAAGAGGCTTTACGACCCCGAGCGCAAGGAAGTTCACGCGAACGTGCCGGCCCTCGACCTGGAGGTCGGTGATCTCGTGCTGGTCGAAGCCGGAGACCTGATTCCGGGCGACGGCGAGGTCGTCGAGGGCATCGCGTCCGTCAACGAGGCGGCGATTACGGGCGAATCCGCGCCGGTCATCCGTGAGTCGGGTGGGGACCGTTCTGCCGTCACCGGAGGTACGACCGTAATCTCCGACTGGCTCATTGTTCGGATCACGGCAGCGCCCGGCTCCTCCTTCCTGGACCGCATGATCGCCCTCGTGGAGGGGGCCGAGCGGCAGAAGACACCGAACGAGATCGCCCTCAACGTCCTCCTGGCCGGCATGACCATCGTGTTCCTGATCGCCGTGGTAACGCTGTCCGGCCTGGGGCGCTACGCGGGCGCCGACGTTCCGGTGCCGGTCCTGGTGGCGCTTCTCGTGACCCTGATTCCCACGACCATTGGAGGCCTGCTCTCGGCCATCGGTATCGCCGGCATGGACCGGCTCATCCGCTTCAATGTGCTTGCCATGTCGGGAAGGGCCGTGGAAGCCGCGGGCGATGTGGATACCCTGCTCCTGGACAAGACCGGCACCATCACGTTTGGCAACCGCATGGCGTCCGAGATCATCCCGGTGACCGGGGTAACAGAGCGGGAGGCTGCAGAGGCGGCGCTCCTGGCGAGCCTCGCTGATGAGACCGCCGAGGGCCGCTCCATCCTGGTCATCGCGCAGGAGAAGTACGGTCTAGGCATCCCGGATCGGAAGCCGACGGATGCCCGCTTCATCCCGTTCTCCGCAACGACGCGCCTCTCTGGCATGGACCTCGGCGACAGGGTTCTGCGCAAGGGGGCGGTCGACGCGGTCTTGCGCTTCGTGCAGGGCCCCAGCGGGAGAAGCGTGACCGACCAGGGCTTCGCGGCCGCCGTGGACCGCATCGCCCGCGCGGGCGGAACACCCCTTGGCTTGGCCGACGGCACTCGCCTTCTGGGCGTTATCCACCTCAAAGATGTGGTCAAGCCTGATATCAAGGAGCGGTTCTCGGAGCTGCGCCGTATCGGCATCCGCACCGTCATGGTGACTGGCGATAACCCGGTGACGGCGGCGGCGATCGCCTCGGAGGCAGGTGTCGACGACTTCATCGCCGAGGCGACCCCTCAGGACAAGCTCGACTACATTCGCCGCGCCCAAGCAGAGGGCCGCCTCGTGGCCATGTGCGGCGATGGGACAAACGACGCCCCGGCTCTGGCCCAGGCCGATGTGGGCGTAGCGATGCAGTCGGGCACGCAGGCCGCCCGCGAAGCCGGCAACATGGTCGACCTCGACTCCAATCCGACCAAGCTCATCGAAATCGTCGGCATCGGCAAGCAACTCCTCATGACACGGGGATCACTGACCACCTTCTCTATCGCGAACGACGTGGCCAAGTACTTTGCCATCATCCCGGCCTTGTTCGTGGCGGCCATTCCTGAGCTTGGAGTGCTCAACATCATGAGCCTGTCCACGCCTCAAAGCGCGATCCTGTCAGCCGTGATCTTCAACGCCCTTATCATTATCGCGCTCATTCCACTGGCACTGCGCGGCATTCCCTATCGCCCGCTCGGGGCCGCAACCCTGCTGCGCCGCAATCTCCTGATCTACGGCCTCGGCGGGCTCCTCGTGCCCTTCATCGGCATCAAGATCATCGACCTCGCCGTCACGGCGATCGGCTGGGCCTGAAGGAGGCCTCCATGTCCCATCTTCGTCCCGCTCTCGTCCTTCTCCTCCTTCTTACGGCCCTGACGGGGCTGGCCTATCCCCTCGCCGTCACGGGGATCGGGCAGACCCTCTTCCCGGTGCAGGCCAACGGCAGCCTCATCGTCCAGGGAAGCCGGATCGTCGGCTCCGATCTGATCGGACAGGCCTTCGCGTCGGGCCATTATGTCCAGCCGCGCCCATCGGCCACGAGTGCCGCCGATCCAATAAATCCGGCCCGGACCGTGGAGGCTCCGTACAACGCGGCGGCTTCGGGCGCTTCCAATCTGGGACCGACCTCCGCGACCCTGGCAGAGCGCCTGGCGACGTCCTCCCAGGCCTGGAAGGCCTCCGGAATGGCAGGGCCGATCCCGGGTGATGCGGTCACGACCTCCGGCAGCGGCCTCGATCCTCACGTCTCCCCGGCCTATGCCCAGGCACAAGCGCCCCGCATCGCCGCCGCGCGCGGCCTTCCCGAGACCGAAATCAGGCGCCTGATCGAGGCCTCGACCGAAGGGCGGACCTTCGGGATCTTCGGCGAGCCTCGGGTCAACGTCCTGCGGGTCAATCGGGCCCTCGACCGGATGGGATCTTAACGGCGCCATGACGGAGGCCTATGTTGCGGGGGCGGAGGCCCGGCCCTGATGGCTCTGACCGAGACACCCCGCGCATCGCCGGATGCGCTCCTCGCCCTCGCGAACCGCGAAGGAAGCGGCCGCCTCAAGATCTTTCTTGGGGCGGCTCCCGGCGTTGGAAAGACCTATGCGATGCTCCAGGCCGCCCGTACAGCGCGGGAAGATGGAATAGACGTCGCCGTTGGCCTGATCGAGACCCATGGACGCCGGGAAACCGAAGAGTTGCTTCAGGGCCTTGAAATCCTGCCCCGCCTGCCGGTTCCTTATCGAGGCAGGATGGTGGAGGAGTTCGATCTCGATGCTGCTCTCAAACGACAGCCACGCCTCATCCTCGTCGACGAATACGCCCACACCAACGCACCGGGTAGCCGCCACCCGAAACGCTGGCAGGATATCGAGGAGTTGCTGGCCGCGGGGATCGACGTCTGGACGACACTGAACATCCAACACCTCGAGAGCCTCAATGATGTGGTGCAGCGCATCACGCGAGTCCGCGTCCGTGAAACCGTGCCCGATGCCGTCTTCGACAGGGCAAACGAGCTGGTTCTCGTGGATTTGCCACCGGACGAGCTCCTCAAGAGGCTCGCCGAGGGAAAGGTCTATGTTCAGGATACGGCGGCGCGGGCGGTCAACCATTTTTTCCGTCTGAACAATCTCGTGGCCTTGCGCGAATTGGCGCTGCGCCGCGCCGCCGAACGCATCGACAGCGATCTGCTCGAACGAATGCAGGGTGGCGGTGTCGAGGGCCCGTGGGCTGCCGGAGAACGGATCCTGGTCTGTATTGGACCCGACGAGGCTTCGCCAATGGTAGTCCGCCATGCCAAGCGCCTGGCTGAAGCGATTGATGCACCTTGGATGGCTGTGACGGTAGAGCGTCCGTTCAAGCATATCGACAACGCGGAGCGCCGGCAGACCGAGGAGACGCTCCGGCTTGCGGAAAGCCTCGGGGCGGACGAGGTCAAAACGCTTCTGGGATCCGATCTGGTCCAGGAGCTCCTCCGCTATGCGAAATTCGAGAACGTCACCCAGATTGTCGTCGGCCGATCGCAGCGCGGGTGGATTGCGGAGATCCTCGGGCGCTCCCTGCCCCACCAGCTTGTCCGGTGCGCGGAAGACATAGCCATCCACGTCGTGACCGCGCCCGAGACAGTCCCCCGCCGCCTACGAAGGGTACGGCCCGCATTCACGTTCTTCCGGCAGAGAGGGCTCCATCTCCTGCATTTCCTCTGGTCGGCCACTGCAGTCGCCTGCGCCATCGCCATCGGGCGGCTGATGACAGCGCTCGTGTCCCTGCCGAACGTCTCCATGATCTTTCTCCTGGCGGTACTGTTTGCGGCGGTCCGCTTCGGGATCTGGCCTGCAGTCTTCACGTCCGTACTGGCTTTCGTCAGCTACAATTTCTTCTTCATCGAGCCGTTCTACACTCTCACCGTAGCGCAGCCGCACGAACTTCTCGCGCTGTTCATCTTTCTCGGATTCGCGGTGCTGTTCTCAGCCATCGCCGGGCAGGTCAGACAACAGGCGACGACTGCCGTCGGTCGCGCCCAGGCGACGCGGCGGTTGTTCGAGTTCGCCCGCCGGCTCTCCGGACTGGCCGAGCCGCAGCTGGTGGCGGAAGGCGCGACGGCCGAGGTTCAGAGGTCCCTCGGCACACAGGCCGTCATTCTCTTCCCGCGCAGCGGCGAGCTTGCAGTGATGGCCGCGTGGCCACCCGAGGACGAACTCGACACTGCGTCCATGACCGCCGCCCGCTGGGCCTTCGAACGGAACGAGCCTGCAGGATTCGGAACCGGAACGCTACCCAAGGTGCCATGGTATTTCTTTCCCCTCCGAGCATCCCATGGACAGGTCGGCGTCATCGGCATCGCCCATTGCCAGGGCGGTCAGGGGGGCGGCACGCTCCTGGATGCCGAGATGCGGACCCTATTCGAGACCCTGGCCGAATTGACGGCCACCGCCCTTGAACGCTCTCAACTCACCCGCGAAATCATGGCTGCCAGAACGGCAACCGAGACCGAACGGGTGCGTAACACCCTGCTGGCCTCGATCAGCCACGACTTCCGTACGCCCCTGGCTTCCATCCTGGGGGCCACGACCAGTCTGATTGAATACGGAGCGAAGCTGGCAGAGGCTGCGCGCCGGGACCTTCTCGGCCAAGTGAAGGAGGAAGCCGAGCACCTCGACGCCATGGTCCGCAACCTGCTCGCGATGACGCGCGTCGAGGCCGGCGCACTGGAGATCCGGCGCGACTGGATCGATATCCGGGAGGTGTTCGATCGCATCGTGGCCTTGGCAAAGCGCAGGGGAGCGGACCAGACCTTTACGGTCGCCATTCAATCAGGAATGCCTTTCGCGACGGCAGATCCGTCGCTGCTCGACCAAGCGTTGACCAACATCGTCGGCAATGCCATCCGCTACGCCGGGCCTGGCGCTCGGATTGCGCTTGAGGCCCATCGTGACGGACGTGATGCTCTGCTGTCGATCGCTGATGATGGTCCCGGCATTCCGCCGGACATGCTGCCGACGGTGTTCGAGAAGTTTGCGCAAGGTCGCGGGCCTGGCGGCGACGGCGGGGAGGGAGCAGGACTTGGCCTCGCCATCGCGAAGGGTATCGTGGATGCCCATGGCGGAACGATCCTTGCCGAGAGTCCGGTGGCCGACGGGAGGGGGACCCGTATCGTGATACGTCTGCCTCTGGAGGAGAGCAGCCCATGACCAGTGTGACCCGTGTGCTCGTGGTCGATGACGAACAGGCGATCCATCGTTTCCTGAAGCCGGCCTTGGAGGTGAACAATTACGACATGGTCAGCGCCGGGACAGCTGCCGAAGGGTTACGGCAGATCGCCGGTGAGGCTCCCGACGTAGTCGTGCTCGACCTCGGACTCCCCGATATGGACGGCAAGGAGGTGATCCGTCGTGTGCGTGAGTGGTCGGACGTGCCGATCATTGTCCTCTCGGCCCGTGACCGCGAGGCGGAGAAGATCGCGGCGTTGGATCTTGGAGCAGACGATTTCGTCAACAAGCCGTTCGGGATGGGTGAACTCATGGCCCGCCTGCGGACGGCACTGCGCCATCGTATGCAACGCAAGGGCGAGACGCCGGTCCTCAACATGGATGGCCTGGAGATTGACGTCCCGCGCCGCCGGGTGACTTGGCATAGGGCAGAGGTGAGCCTGAGTCCAAAGGAATTCGACCTTCTCGCCTTCCTGGCTCGCCACGCCGGCAAGGTGGTGACCCACAAGCAGATCCTCACCGCCGTCTGGGGAGCTGCCCACGAGAACGACACTCAATACCTTCGTGTTTATATCGGTCAGCTTCGCCAGAAGGTCGAGCCAAACCCCTCTGATCCTCGCTTCATCCTGACCGAACCGGGTATCGGCTATCGCCTGTCGGACGCCGTCTAGGCTCTGCCCTCTCAGATCGCGCAGCCGACATCCGTGGTTGTCGAGGATAGGGGGATGGCTTCCATCCCTCACTTATGCGAGCATTTCTCCGTTCCAACCTTAACCCGATGGACGAGAAATCTTATGAGACTAGCCGCATCGCTTGTTTCGATCTCGATGCTTATGATGCCCACGGTGGCGCTGGCGGGGCAAGGCTTCGACGTGATTGTTCTCGGCGCCCTGGGCGGCATCCAGGACGGCAATCTCAGTTCCTATCTCATTCGGCCGCACGGGGACCGCAATGCCATTGCGTGCGACGCAGGCAGCCTGGTCAACGGATTGAAGGCTGCTCAGGAGAAGGGCGTCTTCGAAGATGTCAGAGTGCCTGAGGGCTCGACCGATAGTATCGTTGGCCATGTGCTGAAAAACGACATCAAGGGCTATCTGATCAGCCACGCTCATCTCGACCATATAGGGGGCTTGGTCATCGCTTCGCCCGATGACAGCAACAAGACCATTTACAGCCTGCCCTCGGTGAGCGCTGCGATCGAGCAGAACTACTTCAACTGGGCGGCTTGGCCCAACATGCTGGATCGTGGCCGGCAGCCGCACTTGAAGAAGTATCACCTGGAGGACTTGACGCCAGGGGAAGCCAAGGACCTTGCCGGGACCAGGATGACAGTCACGCCCTTCCTGCTGAACCATGCGGGAAGCGAATCCACTGCCTTCCTCATCGAGAATGGGGACGATGCCATCCTTTGCTTCGGCGATACCGGACCTGACGAGGTCCAAAAGACCTCCAACATTCAGGATATCTGGAAGGCCATTGCCGATAAGGTGAAGCAGCGGAAATTGAAGGCCATCATTCTGGAGACGTCATATACCAACGACCGGCCGGACAATCTGCTGTTTGGACACATGACGCCGAAATGGGTTCATAAGACGCTGCACACGCTGGATCAGGAAGCGGGCGGTAACGCTCTGAATGGGCTACCGATTATTGTAAGTCACATCAAGTATTCACTGACCGATGAGCAGCCCCAGGAAGCCATTCGTAAGGAGCTGGAAGCGGGGAACGATCTCGGTGTCCGGTTCATGATTCCGGAACAGGGAGCACTTTACCATTTCCGATAGGCTGGCACGCTTCAATGGCGGGAAGGCCTGAGCCTTCCCTGCCATGCCAGGGACATCATGCCTTCATGGCGCAGGCCTCGTATGGAGCGCCTTGCTTTCAGATATACGGCTGATCGGCCTTTCAGATGCAGATCGCCTTCCACGTACCACCGGTACGCCACCGAGCCTCAGCTGTTCTGGATGAACCGGCTGAGGAAGAGGCGTGTCCGTGGGTGGGACGGGTTCGACAGCACCACTTCCGGGCTGCCCTGCTCCACGACCACCCCGCCATCCATGAACACGACACGGTCTGCCGCCTCACGCGCGAACCCGATCTCATGGGTCACGACGATCATGGTGAGGCCTTGTTCGGCAAGATCGCGCATGGTGGCCAAGACCTCGCCGACGAGTTCGGGATCGAGCGCCGATGTCGGCTCGTCGAACAGCATCAACTTCGGGCGGATCGCCAGCGCGCGGGCGATGGCGACACGCTGCTGCTGGCCGCCCGAGAGCTGGCGCGGATAGGCATTCGCCTTGTCGGAAAGTCCGATCCGCTTCAGCAGCTCCAGCGCATAGGCCTCGGCCTCCCTGCGGTTCTGCTTGTGTACGCCGATGGGAGCCTCGACGATATTCTCCAGCGCCGTCATGTGTGGGTAGAGATTGAACTGCTGGAACACCATGCCGATCTTGCGTCGCTGCACGGCGATCGCCCGGGCGGAGAGCTTTTGCAGTCGCCCGCTCTGCAGTTCGTAACCGATCTGCTCACCATCGACCATGATAGAGCCCTGGTCGATGGCTTCGAGATGATTGATGCAGCGCAGGAAGGTGGACTTGCCGGACCCGGAAGGGCCGAGGATCACCACGACCTCACCCGGCATGACGTCGAGATCGATCCCCTTCAGCACCTCGTTCTCGCCAAAGGACTTGTGGACATTGCGAGCTTGGACCAGAGGCGCGGACGTGGCTTGGGCGGCCATCTTGGCGGCGACATTCATGCCGGTTCCTCCTGACGAAGCGCGGAGCGGACACTGGCGTCCGAGGCACCACGCTCTCCACGAGCATAATAGCGTTCGATGAAGCCTTGTCCGACGTTGAGGATAGACGTGATGATCAGGTACCAGATCACCGCGACCATCAGCATCGGGATGACCTCGAAGGTGCGATTGTAGACCGCCTGCACGGAGTAGAGCAGATCCGACATCGCAATGACGCTGACGAGCGAGGTTGCTTTGATCATGCTGATCAGCTGGTTGCCGGTCGGCGGAATGATGGAGCGCATCGCCTGCGGAATAATAACGCGCCGCAGGGCGCGTCCGCGGGTCATTCCGAATGCATCGGTTGCCTCGACCTGCCCTTTATCAACGGACAAAAGGCCGCCGCGGATGATCTCGGCCATGTAGGCCGCTTCATTGAGAGACAATCCCGCGATAGCCGCCGTCATCGGCGTGATCAGATCGTTGGTGTTCCAGCTGACCAAAGTCGGGCCGAACGGGATCGAGATCGAGATCTCTGGGAACAAGGTCGAGAGATTGTACCAAAAGATCAGCTGGACCAGCAGCGGCGTGCCGCGGAAGAACCAGATGAATAGCCCTGCCAGCGATTTGAACAAAGTATCGTCCGACATGCGTGCGATGGCCAGGACCAGACCAATGGCCGTGCCGATGAACATTGCCACCACGGTGAGACCGAGCGTAACCGACAAGCCCTTCATGATTGAAGCGGCCGTGAACCACTCTGCCACGATTGGCCAGCCGAAATTCTCGTTGTAGGCCACGATCCAGGCGAAATCTGCCGCTACGGCCAGCACGACGATCCAGAGGAGCCAGCGACCCCACTCGATCGGACGGTGTGCACGCGCAACGTCCCGCAGTTCGATGGAGGGACTGATGGTACGCTCGGTCATATCCGTTACTTCTTCGCCAGGTTAATGCCGGGCTCTGCAATCATATTGTTCTCCAGGCCCCACTTCTTCATGATCTGGGCGTAGCTGCCATTCTTCATCAGCTCCTTGACCGCGCCTAAGAGAACCGGTCCCAGGGGAGAGTCCTTCGTCACGACGGCACCTTGAAACAGATCGTCGAAGCCGTTCGGCTTGCCGACACCCGCCAGTTCCAGCTCGCCATTGGACTGCTGCACGAAGTAGGTCAGGGGTGCCTGTGAAGAGAAGAACGCATCCGCGCGCTTGGAGCGGACCGCCAGAATCGAGGTCGGCTGATCCGTGTAGGATTGAACCTGGAGCGTCGGCTTGCCCTCTGCGGCACATTTCTCCGCCTGGGCCTTGATGACCTTCTCGGCCGAGCCGCCCGCCTGCACGGCGATGCGCGCACCGCAGGCGTCGTCGAGGGAGTTGATGCCCTTCGGATTGCCCTTATGTACGGCGAAGACGACGTATTCCTGCACCCAGTCGACGAAATCATTGGCCTCCTGGCGGGACTTGAAGTCGCCGACCGGCCCCATGGAGAACTGGTAGCGGCCAGACTTGATCCCGCTGAGCAAGGCCGAGAGGCCGCTGACAGTGGCATGCTCGATCTTGATGCCGAGCAACTGGCCGATTGCATCGGTCATGTCGGCGCTGGCACCCGTCATGGTGCGGGTGTCGGTGACGATCTCGTAGGGCGGGAACGAGCCGCTGTTGACCGAGATCATCTTGTTCGAGGACCTGATCTCCTCGGGCAGCTTGGCGCGCAAATCCTCATTCACCTTCTGCTGAGGAATCTCGCCAGCGGGTGCTGTCTGGGCGTAAGCCGGAGCCGAGACCGCCAGAGCGGCCGCAGCGGCCAGAAGAATGTTGCGAATGCTCATGTTTTTGTTCCCTTTCCGGCTTATGAGGATCAGGCGGCTTGCGTTTGCGACTGTGCGACCTGGGTGAGTTCCGGTCGCGCGAAGCGCCGGTTGGCGAGAACCGGCAGCACGGAACGCGCATGGGCGATCCGCGCGGGGTCGATCTCGGAAAAGAGCAGGGTCGGAACCTCGCCGGCACGGGCGACTGCTACGCCAAGAGGATCGACCACCATGCTGGCGCCGATATTGTGCTCTCCGCACTCGCCGACAGCAACTACATAACAGGTATTCTCGAGGGCGCGGGCCGTGACCAGCACCTCCCAATGCGCTTCCTTGCCGAGACCGCGCACCCAGGCGGCCGGCAGCACGATCACATCGGCTCCATCAACCGCGAGACGGCGCGCCAGTTCGGGGAAGCGCAGATCATAGCAGGTCATGACACCGACCTTGAGGCCGGCAATCTCGATGATTTCCGGGATCTCGTCGCCCGGCTGCACATTCGTCGATTCCTGGGCCGAGAATGCATCGTAAAGATGCAGCTTGCGGTATTGCGAAACGATCTCACCATCGCGCACGGTGACGAGCACGTTGAAGACGCGACCCGCACCGGAAGGCACGTGGATGCAGGCCATCATCGCCAGCTTCATGCCACGGCTCGCCTCCAGCACCTGCGTCATGAACGGGCCGTCGAGGGGCTGCGCCGTCTTCAGCACGATATCCGGGTCAGTGATATCGCGCGCCAGGATGCCTTCCGGTAGCACCAGGAGATCGGCGCCTTCGGCCTCTGCCTGTCTCATCAGGCGGATGCATGTCTCGGCGTTGTCCTTCCAATCGCGGCTGACGGCGAACTGGCCCAGGGCGACTTTCATAGGGTTTCTCCTGCGTAATGAGGGACGGCTGGGAACAGATCATCCGGCGTGAGGTCGGTTTCGGCAAGTTTCTGCCGACGGATCTCGGCAAGGAAGTCAGCGATCATCCGGCGATTGGGCTCAAGCCCACTGGCATTCCAGTCCGGAGGCAGATCGCGCCCACAACGGCCAAGCTCGTCGATGATCCAGGGTGTCGTATCTGCGTATTTGCGACGCTTTTCCAGCCACACGCGCTGCGACTCGTCGATGAGATCGCTCAGTTCGCTCGGTAGCCAAGGATGCTCTGCGGCGAAAGTCGCTTTGATGCCGAGAATATGGATACCAGGCACATAACCGACAGCATCGAAGTAAGAGAGCTCGGCAGCATGCAGATCAGACAGCAGATGGCGAAACTTTGAATCCCGATTGAAGAAACCGGGCGGCATGAAGGGCGTGAACACCGCATCGAGCTCACCCTTCTCGAGGAGCTCAAGCATCGGCCGCTCGCCCGGCACCGCTTCGATCCTGCCTGGGCGCGCATAAGGGCCAAGGCGATCCATGACGGGGTGAGCTTCCGTCAGGCGGCCTGCATACCAGCGCACATCCTCGATGCCGACGCCGGCCTGCGCGAGGGCGGCCCGCGTCCAGGTATTTCCCGAATCCTGCCAGCCGGTGACACCGATGCGCTTGCCCTTGAGGTCTTCCAGCCGTGTCAGGGAGCTCGCTCTGGCCGTTATGATGCAGCGGTGACGGAAGCCGCGCATGAGAAAGTTCGGCACGCCGAAGACGGCCGCATCTCCCCGGCTGCGCCCCGTCGTATAGCGGCTGAAGGAGACCTCGCCCGCATCGTAGCGCGGATCGTTGGCAAAATCTTCCGGGAGAGCGCCGACCCGGTCCACCTGAACCTCAAGGCGTTTGGACCTGACGTCGCCCAGCACCAGAGGCGTCATGTAATCCCAGTCGCGAAGCGCCAGACGGACCGTAACCTTCACAGAAATCTCCAGCGGTTTGCCAGCAGGGCGAGCCGCCGGACAAATGTTTGCCTGGATCAAAGGTTAGATGTTCAATTATCCTAATCAATAACTATTATGTTATTGAACATTAAATGATGACCGAGATGGATCAGATACACGATACCGACTGGCTGGCTGAACGGCTGAAAGAGCGCACTGCGCGCGGCATTGCAGTGGAGACGAGTGCCCTCATCCGTTCGGGAGCGATTCCGATCGGCGCACGCCTTCCGACGGTCCGCGACCTCGCCTTCAAGCTCGGCGTCAGTCCTGCGACAATCTCCGAAGCCTGGAGTGACCTTCGGCGCCAGAAGATGATTACCGGGCGCGGGCGAAACGGAACCTGGGTTTTCGGCAACACCGTCGCACCGCGCCCGGCCCGCATGGGCAGCGTGGGCCATTTCGGCCAAGGAGTGCTCGACCTTACCATGGCCGTGCCCGACCGCAGACTTCTGCCGCCCTTGGCCGATGCCCTGGTTCACGGCGCGCAGGCAGACAATCTGAACAGCTACGAACGCACGCCGATCCTCAACGAGCTGCGCGAGGCCGTCATGCCGCGCTGGCCTTATCGGCCGGAAACCTTCCTGGCCACCAACGGGGGCTACAATGCCGTCTATTCGGCATTGCACGCATTAGTAATGCCAGGCGCGTCCATTGCCGTCGAGGATCCGACCGCCATGCGCATCCTCGACATCATCGAGGATCTTGGAGCCGAGATCATTCCCATTGAATGCGACGCCGAGGGGCCGCTCCCTTCATCTCTCGCAAGGGCACTCCAGAAGAACCCCACGGCCTTCATCTACCAGCCGCGGACCCATGCGGTGACCGGCCGTGCGCTGAGCCGGGAACGGATGAGGGAACTCGCCGTGACCCTGGAGGCGAGCGACTGTCTCATCATCGAGGATGATGGCGTAGGGGACGTCTCTCCCCTTCCTCCCATCAGCATGGGCGATCGTTTTCCGGGACGCGTCGTCCACATTCTCTCCTTCTCGAAATCTCTCGGGCCGGATCTGCGACTTGCCGTCCTGTCCAGCTCCACCAGTGTCGCCAAGCAGATCCAGTCCTACCGCAGCTTTAGCTCCGGCTGGACGAGCCGCCTCCTCCAGGCCGCAACGGCATGGCTCCTGAGGGATCCCGAGAGCATGAGAATGGTTGCCTATGCGCGCAGCGTCTATGCCGAGCGCCGCGCCTCACTGACCAGCCGGCTAGGCGAGCGCGGCATCGACGTATCGCCGGGAGATGGGCTGTGCATCTGGATTCCCGTGGAATCCGAGCAATACGCACTTGTCACATTGGCAGCCCGAGGAATCGCGGCGCTTCCCGGCGCAAAGTGTTCGGTACGGGCGGTCAATCATATCAGGATCGCAACCGGCACCCTGACCGACCGCTATGATTTGGTCGCCGATTCCATTGCCCTTGCGGCACGATAAACTCAGGCGAGGGACCTGCCTCAGCGGCTGAGACACAAGCCCGCTTCTGTGTTGGCCTTAGTCTATGCGGATCGGACAAAGGGTTTTCCCTTTATTCTTTCAGGGGAAAACCCGATGGCCCTCCGGCTGGCCATGCCTGACAATCGTGGGCATATGCGACCTCCCGCACGAGAGGGCCTCCTGCGCATGTTTCTATCACGTCCAGCCCTCCGCCCGCTGCGAGCCGTCCTGCCCTTGTTCCTGAGCGTCGCCCTGGCCGGCTGCGCCAATACCCGGGGTACCCTCCTGCCGGTGGCCGGGGCGGTTCCCGGTGCGAGCCAAGTGGACATGCTCGTCACCACGACCCGCCTGCCGGCGTCCGACCCGAAGGAACTGTTCTCGGGTGCACGCAGCCCAATGCTTTCCCTTGCCAATATCACCGTATCGATTCCTCCCGAGGGCTCACGTCAGAAGGGGGAGGTGCAATGGCCAAGAAGCACGCCGGGGAATCCCGCTACAGACTTCGTTGCCCTCAGGGCCGACATCATCGACCAATCGCAAGCCGTTGCCTAGTTCCACCGTGCCGTGCGGCGGGTGCCGAAACGGCGCGTGCTGGTGTTCATCCACGGCTTCAACAACCGCTTCGAGGATGCCGTCTTCCGCTTCGCCCAGATCGTTCACGATGCAGGTACGCCCGTGGTTCCCGTGCTCTTCACATGGCCTTCGCGAGGCAGCATCCTGGCTTATGGCTATGACCGGGAGAGCAACACTTACTCGCGCAACGCGCTCGAGACTACGCTGCGTACATTGGCTCGCGATCCGGCCGTCGGAGAAATATCGATCCTCGCACATTCCCTGGGTAATTGGGTCACGCTCGAAGCTCTGCGCCAGATGGCGATCTGGGATGGACATGTTCCTCCCAAGATCCGCAACGTGCTCCTCGCCTCTCCGGACGTGGACGTCGATCTTTTCCGTGAGGCGGTCCTCGATATGGGCAAGACCCGCCCGGCCTTCACCCTCTTCGTGTCGCAGGACGACCGGGCGTTGGCGATCTCACGCCGGGTCTGGGGAACCGTACGACTCGGGTCGATCGATCCGGAACAGGAGCCCTACCGCAGCGATTTGGAGAGGACAGGCATCACCGTCCTGAATCTTTCCGGGCTCCGGACCGGTGATCCACTGAACCATAGCAGATTTGCCCGCAGCCCCGAGGTCGTGCGCATCATTGGGCGGGAACTGGCCGAAGGTCAGACGCTCACGGATTCCCGGATCGGAATCGGGGACCGGATCGTCCAGGCGGCAGCGGGGGCAGCAACGGCCGTCGGTACGGCAGCGGGGCTGGCGGTCTCGGCTCCTGTCGCGGTCCTTGACCCGCAGACACGCGATAATCTCAGGATCTATGCGGACGATATCGAACAGAACCTTTCAAAGGCCATCACGCCGTAAGGCAGAGGATGAGCCCTGCCCATTCGAGGTCAAAACCATGGCTGACCAGCACTCCAGGTTATTGCGGCGCAGGCCCCGGAACATCGCTAGATGCCGCGACCCCTGGATTTGAGCCTGCCGCAGCAGCCGCTGCACCAGCGACACCATCGCTCGGGCTCGGAACGTGGGCACGCGACAGGGCCGCCTGGAGCTTCGCCTCCTGTTCGGGCGACAGGGAGGACCGTAGGACGCGTCCCTTGAAGCCGGACAATTCGGCCAGGACCTTCTCGGGCTGCGACTTACGGATCAGGAGGAACAGAGCCGAACTGTCAGGCTTGAGGGTGGCGCCCAACGATTTGATGAATTCATCATCGATGCCGTAGTCGATCATGCTTCCCGACAGGGCGCCTGATCCGGCACCCACCATCCCGCCGATGGCGAAGCCCGCCAGAGGATTGAGGAACAGCAGACCGATGAGGCCTCCCCAGACCGCACCGGAGAGCCCGCCGGATGCCGCCCCCATGCGCACCAGGTTGACACTTTGCTTGATGCGGACGGCACCATCGGCGTCGCGAATGGCAACGACCGCATCCTCCAGGTCGATCAGATATTCCTTCTTCAAACGGGTCAATTCCGTCAGGACCCTGTCCGCATCGTTCGGATTGTCAAAGCCAACGACCACCAGCTCAGCCATGGAACGTCCTCCTCTGGAGCAACGACGTCGGTCGTCGCGACCTATAAAGGTATCGGCGACGGAGCGAGCGTCCATCCGGAGTAACCCTGAGGATACCTAGGGATTATTGGGGAATGCCGCACAAAATTATCTTTACTCGCAAACACATTCGGGTGGAGACGGCCCTTGCGGCCACTTTTTTGAGGAATACATTCAGAATCTGGCCGGGATTTCCTCCCCGAAGTCTTGGCTTGACCTAACGTCTGTGCAATCTTCATCTGCGACAGCCGGCCTTTGGTTGCGGCACCGGCCTTGCGCCGAGGGCTTCTGTCGGGAGGAGACACATGCTCTCCACGCTCGGCGTCGGCAACCCGGCTCTCCAGTCCATCAGTTCGGCTGGCGCCCGGAAACGGATCATCCTCGCTACCGTGGCAACGGCCGGCCTCTCCCTTCTCATTGCCGCGGCGACCCTCTTCTGGCATGCCTACGAGGAGCGCCATATCATCGCTCATCGAGGCCTGACGGCTGCCATTGGCGCGGCCAATGCGGTTGAACGCCAGGCAGAAGCCATGGGGTATCTGCTGAAGGGCCTCTCTCGGTCCCCTCTTCTCCAGGCAGGTGACATCGAAGGCTTCTACCATCAGCTTCAGGCGACGCCCCGTCCCGACGGGTCATGGTTCATCCTATGGGATCTCGACAGGCAGATCCTGAACACCGCCCATGCCTTCGGATCGGCTCTGCCGAGGATCGACGAAGTGCCCGGTGTGCGGCAACGCCTGGAGGCGGTCCGCACCATCGGCTTGAGCATGTCGGACCGTATCCACATTCCGGCCGTCAAGCGATGGGTCGTCGCCGTAAGCCTCCGTCTGGATGATCCGGGTGGCCGGATGAACCGGGTGCTGACGCTCCTGGTGCCGGAGGAGCATCTAAATGCGGCGATCCGACAGGCCGTCGATACGAGCGCATGGCCTACAATCATCCTCGACCGCAAGCTTCAGTGGGTCTCGAGCGGCCTGGAACAGAGCCAGTCGCCGCCCGCGGACGAACTGACCCGGGTGATCCCGCGCACTGGCTCGAACGGTCATTTTGAGAGCAGGAACGGACCTAGCGCCATCCTTGTTGCCTTCCAGCATTCGCCTCGGACCGGCTACACTGCCACATCGCTGATTCCCGCTACGGTGGCGAATGCGCCCCTTCTCACGGCATTGTACCAGACCTCGCTGGCCTCGATCCTCCTGGTCGTGATCGGCGCGACGTCGGCCCTGATCCTGCTCAGGAATCTGGGACCTTTCGAGACCCTCAGGCTCGCAGCGGCGTCCAACAGGAGAGAGCTCCTATCCACCAATCGGCGCCTGGACGCAGTCCTCGAAAGCGTGAGCGACTGCTATTTCACGCTCGATCGCTCATATCGGATCACCGATGCCAATTCTGCGACCCTGCGCTGGTGTGGCCGCTCTCGGGACGAGATCATCGGGCAGCATTATCTTGATCTCGTCGCGCCTGACACGGACTGCGTCAAGGCAGTCGTGCGGGCAGTCCGGCACCGGAAGCCCTTCCGAGGCGAGATTCCGTCGGGACTGCGTCCAGACCGGTATCTTGATTTCCGCGCTTCTCCGTCAGCCGAAGGGGTCAGCATTTTCTTCAGCGACGTCACCGACCGGTACACTGCGCATGCTACCATTATCCAAGAAAGGGAACTTCTCCAGGCTTCCGTCGATGCGCTCTCGATGCGCATTGCCATTCTGGACGAACGGGGACGCATCATTGCGGTAAACCGGGCCTGGCGCCACTTCGCCGAGAGCATCGGGCGTCGGGATCCCGACCACGGCGTCGGCTCGGATTATCTCGGCATCGCGGCCACCGGACAGGGCCTCAGCGAGATGGAAGCCGTGGTTGCCGGTCTCAGGTCCGACTTCCAGGCGCTCTACCAATGGCCCTCCCCGGAGCCACGGCAGTGGTTCACTGTACGGGCCTCCCGGTTCAAATCCGGAGACAAGACCCGCATCATCGTGTCCCATGAGGACGTGACGGAAGTGATGGCCGCGCGGGCCACGGCCAACGAACTGGCAGACCGCTTGCTGACGCTCCAGGAAGAGGAACGCCAACGCATCGCTGCGGAGCTTCACGACTCGACGACACAGTACCTGGTTGCCGTCGGGCTCAACCTGATGAAGGTGGAGCGGCTCCTGCCGCAGCGCGACGGGCAGCGCCTTCTCGGCGAGATCGACCACCTGCTGGAGGAAGCGCTCAAGGAACTTCGCCTCTTTACCTATCTTCTCCATCCTGCCAGCCTTGATGAGAATGGGTTATGCGATACGGTTCTTGCCTTCGCCGAAGGCTTCTCCAACCGGACTGGCATCCAGGTGGCATGTCGAATAGATAAGGATGCGGACAGGCTTTCCATCGACATTCGCCGGGCGCTGCTCCGCATCGTCCAGGAAGCACTCTCCAACACTCACCGTCATGCCGGTGCCACTGTGGTGAGGGTCGATCTGCGGCATGTCTCCAACGAAATCATCCTGTGCATAGCGGATAACGGGCACGGCATGCGGTCGCGTCAGGCCGGATTGAACGCCCGCAAGGCTTCGCTCGGGGTCGGGATTCCGGGCATGCGCATCCGCCTGCACCAGTTCGGCGGCTCTCTCCGGATCAGGAGCGGCAGCCGCGGGACCGTCGTTCGCGCCCGAATGCCCCGCGGCGAAGCTGCCGAGCCTGATCTGACCACAGCAGAGACCCGCGTCTCCGGAGCATCATGCTAGGATCGCAGTCGCGGATAGAACTCGGTGCTTTGCCCCTTCGTTTTCAGGGTTTCACCCGAGTTTCGTCGAGCCTTCGCCGGGGTATGAAGGGAGATTCAGAGAGTGGCGCTACCCATGACCCGCATCCTGATCGCCGATGATCACGACGTTGTCCGCTCCGGTCTCCGTGCCATCCTGAGCGAGCAGCCGGGATGGGAAGTGGTCGCCGAGGCCGAGGATGGCAAGCAGGCGATCAGTCTCGCATCCGAGACGCTGCCGAATGTCGCTATACTCGACTACCAGCTTCCGCTTCTCAACGGCGTCGACGCGACCCGCGAGATTAGGGCTCTCCGGTCCCAGACCGAGGTTCTCATCTTCACCATGCATGAGAGCGAGCCGCTGATCCGCGAATTGCTGGCGGCCGGCGCCCGGGGATATCTGCTCAAGTCGGACGCCCGACGGTTCCTCATCGCGGCGGTCGATGCACTTGCCCGCCACCAGCCGTTCTTCACCGGCCGGGTATCTGAGGCCCTGCTGAGCGCCTATCTGGCAAAGGATGGCGCCTCTGCCGATGTCTTGACACCCCGTGAGCGCGGCGTGGTGCAGCTGATCGCGGAAGGGCGCACGAACAAGGAGGTGGCTCAAGTCCTCGGCATCAACCTCAAGACTGTCGAGACCCATAGGGCTGCCGCCATGCGCAAGATCAACGCGCATTCCACTGCTGACCTGGTCCGCTATGCGATCCGCAATAAGCTGGTCGAGGCGTAGGCCACAAGTACTTTTTGAGGATGCGTCCAAGTCATTTCCGGCCTCATTTCGGGGTTACACCTGATAGACCCCTTCCCTCCCGTCGATAATCTCTGTCACACGATCGAGGGCATAGCGTGACTGTTGGCGTGGACCTCGTTCGACCCGGTGACCTTTGGCCCTCGTCCGGTTTTGCGGATCGTGAAGGGCAGGAGGAACGACGATGGCCGAGGCCCATCCGCTTCAGCAGGCGATGCCGCCAGGAGGCAGTCCGGATCAGGCGCAGACGAACATGTCGGCGAGCCCCCCAGTCCAGCGGCTCTCGCTCCCGGTCCTCACCGGAATGGTGGTCGGCTCCATGGTTGGTGCCGGCATCTTTTCGCTGCCCCGTACCTTCGGCAACGCAACTGGACCGTTCGGAGCCATCATTGCATGGTGCATCGCGGCGGGCGGCATGTACACACTTGCCCGCGTGTTCCAATACCTTGCCGAGCGCAAGCCCAATCTCGATGCAGGCGTTTACGCCTATGCGCGGGCAGGTTTCGGTGACTATCCCGGCTTCCTATCCGCCTTCGGCTATTGGATCGGCAGCTGCATCGGAAACGTCTCCTACTGGGTCCTCATCAAGTCCACCCTCGGGGCATTCTTTCCGGTCTTCGGCGATGGCAACACGGTGATGGCGATCGTCGTCGCGTCGATTGGCATCTGGCTGTTTCATTTCATGATCCTGAGAGGCGTCAAGCAGGCGGCCTTCATCAACTCCGTCGTGACCGTTGCCAAGATCGTGCCGATCCTGGTCTTCATCGTCATTCTGATCGGATCCTTCAAGGCTGATCTCTTCGGCGCGAACTTCTGGGGCGGCGAGGACATGCCGCAGACCAGCCTCTTCGAGCAGGCGCGCGCGACAATGCTCGTCACGGTGTTCGTCTTCCTCGGCATCGAGGGCGCGAGCGTCTACTCGCGCTATGCGAAGACACGCTCGGACGTCGGCAAGGCGACACTCCTCGGCTTTGTCGGCGTGACATGCCTTATGGTGCTGGTGACGCTCTTGCCCTATGCTGTGATGGCACGCGCCGAGATCGCCGGGATGCGCCAGCCCTCGATGGCGGCCGTCCTGGAGGCTGTTGTCGGCCCCTGGGGAGCCGTTTTTGTCAGCCTCGGTCTCATTGTCTCGGTACTTGGCGCTTATCTCGCCTGGTCACTGATCTGCGCCGAGGTTCTCTTCACGGCTGCGAAGACGGAGGACATGCCGCGGCTCTTCGCCTCTGAGAACGCCAATCAGGTGCCTGCCGCCGCACTTTGGCTGACCAACATCGTCGTACAGCTTTTCGTCATCAGCACCTACTGGTCGCAGGATGCCTTCTCGCTCATGCTTAACCTGACCAGTGCGATGTCGCTGATCCCGTTTCTGCTAGTGGCGGCGTACGGCTTTCTGCTCTCCAGACGCGGCGAAACTTACGAGGTTCGGCCAGGGGAGCGCAGGCGTGACCTCATCCTGGCCGGAATCGCAACGATCTACACGCTCTTCCTGATTTATGCCGGCGGCATGAAGTTCGTCCTGCTGGCGGCCATTCTCTACGCGCCGGGGACTATTCTATATTTCTGGGCCCGCCGCGAGCAGGGCAAGACGCTCTTCACACCAATAGAATGGGCAATCTTCACGGCTGCCGTCGTCGGCTGCGTCGTGGGCATTCATGGCCTTGCGACCGGCTATATCACCGTCTGACGGGAATCTACACAACCCGGGAGCACGATCATGACCGCAACAGTGGCAAAAAGGGAAGCTGCAACACCATCATCGCCATCTGCATTTGGCGTCCATTCGGAGGTCGGCACCCTGCGGAAAGTGATGGTCTGTGCGCCGGGTCGTGCCCACCAGCGCCTCACCCCCTCCAATTGCGACGCTCTTCTGTTCGACGATGTCCTGTGGGTCGACGTCGCAAAGCGCGACCATTTCGACTTTGTCCAGAAGATGCGCGACCGCGGGATCGAAGTCGTGGAAATGCACAACCTGCTCGCGGAGACCGTCGCAGTTCCGGAGGCAAAAAAGTGGATCCTCGACAATCAAGTGGTGCCGAACCAAGTCGGGCTCGGCCTCGTCGACGAGATTCGCAGCTATCTAGAGGGTCTGTCGCACCGCGATCTTGCCGAAACCCTGATCGGCGGCCTCTCGACCGAGGAGTTTCCCGAAGCGGTCGGCGGCGAGCAGCTCGCCCTGATCAAGGACGCCTCCGGCGTCACCGAGTATCTGCTGCCGCCGCTGCCAAACACACTCTACACGCGTGACACGACCTGTTGGATCTATGGCGGCTGCACGCTGAACCCCCTATTCTGGCCAGCCCGGCATGAGGAAACCATTCTCGCCACGGCAATCTATAAGTTCCATCCGGATTTCGCCGGCCGGGTCAAAGTCTGGTGGGGCGACCCGCTGCACGACCACGGTCTCGCCACCCTGGAGGGTGGCGACGTGATGCCGATCGGCAACGGCATCGTGCTGATTGGGATGAGCGAGCGCACGTCGCGCCAGGCGATCAGCCAGCTCGCCGCGGCCCTGTTCAGCCAAGGAGCGGTCGAGCGGGTGATCGTCGCCGCCATGCCGAAGCTGCGCGCGGCCATGCATCTCGACACGGTCTTTACCTTCGCGGATCGTGACTGCGTGCTGATCTATCCGGACATCGTCAACACGATCCACACCTATTCCTACCGCCCAGCCAACAACGCAAGCGGGGTGGAGCTACACAAGGACCGGGGAGCATTCGTCGAAGTGGTGGGCGAGGCGCTCGGCATTTCGAAGATGCGTGTCGTCGAGACCGGCGGCACGGCCTACATGCGTGAGCGAACCCAATGGGACAGCGGCGCGAACCTGGTCTGCGCCTCGCCAGGCGTGGTCTTCGCCTATGATCGGAACACCTATACGAACACCTTGCTGCGCAAGGCAGGCATAGAGGTCATCACCATTGCGGGCGCTGAGCTCGGACGGGGCCGCGGCGGGGGGCACTGCATGACTTGCCCGATCGCTCGCGATCCGGTCGATTTTTAGAGGCCCCGGAGCGGCGCGTACGGCCGACACATCCGCGCCTCACCTGAACAAAGCTCCCTCGTTGTTCGATGCCGTCCTGCCGGTGGTCGCCGTCACCGCTCTGCGCTTTGAACATCGCAGGTCCGCTTCCGACGCTGCACTTCGACTTCAGATCATACTTAAGAACGGTGGATTTGGCTGCCCCTTTATGAGATGCGCGATGGAGGGCAGCCTGCTCCCGTCAGGTATAGGTGCCGACATCCTTCCCATCCGGCGGGCCGAGCAAGGTCGCAAGCCATCGCGAATTCGGATGGTGCGCACAGAAGGTGAGGATCGCGACCGTGATCGGAACCCCGATGAAGGTGCCGGGCAGGCCCCACAGGAACGTCCACAGAAAGATCGAAAACAGAACCATAAATGGCGACAACGCCAGGGCGGAGCCGGACAGGCGCGGCTCGATATAATTACCGATCACAGCCTGGATCACGTTCAAGCCGGCGAACACCGCCACGATCGTCTGCCAGCTTTCAAATTCCACCATCGCGAGCAAGGTTGGGAACAGCGTCGCCACGAAGGGGCCGATGAACGGGATGTAGTTGAGCGTAAAGGCGATGACGCCCCATTCCCGTGCGAGCGGCAGCCCAAAGAAGACCGCGAAGATCCAGACAAGCACTCCGGTGAGCAGGCTCATGAGCGTCCGCACTGCCATATATCTCCGGATCTTGGCGGCCGTCTGCGCACTGCCGTCCATAAGGAGATGGGCGATCATGCGATCCGGCAGCGTCTTGACCTTCCGGGCTGTGCCATCCACCTCGAGCAGGCCGAGGATGACATAGACGAGCACGACTACCCAGAAGCTCAGGGTCGTGTTCACCTGGCCGGTGAATTTCTGCATGATCCCGATGAGCCAACCGACATTGAAATGATCGGCCCATAAGCCCGCAACCGCGATTCCGTGTCCCTCAAGCCAGGACGTCACGTGGTCATAGAGCGCCTGGAAGCGACCCATATTGCCGATGACCCACCACGCGACACGACTGAAGCCCCACACGATCAGGGACGCGAAGGCAACGAAGGTCGTGACGAGGACAAGGATACTGACCATCAACGCGAGAGATCGCGGCATCGCGGCTTGGAGGCGGCTCTGCAAGGGCCATAACAGGGCTATTAGAAAGAGCGCGAAAGCCACAGGCGCGAACACCGCGCTGGCAATGTTCAGCCCGGCGAGCACAATCGCTACGCCGATCAAGCCGATCCAGGCATCCAGGATCCTCATCTTCGCCATGCAATTGCCGAGAGCCGTCTCGATCGGCATTCGAACAAGGCCGAGGAGACGAGTCAACCATAATGGAGCCCTTGCCCGGCCCGGTTTGGGAATCCCACTGCCTCGGGCCTTGTCCGACCCGATCTCAGGGTTTTCCCCAATAGCCAGTCAGGGCGGCAAGAGCGAACCTTCCAAACCGTCCGGCAAGAGGGCCAAGCCCAGCCGCATCGCTCCAATACTGAAGCAGGGCTCTGGATGCCTCCGATGGTGTGCGGCTTGATCGAAGAAGCAGTCAGGGTCAAGGACCATTGAGATCAGCACCACCCGAGCCACAGTCTTCAAACGCACCACACCGGAAGCGTACCCCGACATCCACCCTCTCGACGCTGGCGAAAAGGCTTGCGGCTCTCGTGGTTGTCCTGGGGTGCATGGCAGGCTGCGCGATCCTTGCGGGCCTCGCGTTCCGCGCCTGGGATGCCCTTCGTTCGCCACCGCTCGAACGCTGGCATACCTTTGTCCCGAGCGAGCCGGATGCAGAGGCGATCGATTCCGGCGGCTGGACTGACTATATGGCCGCCGAGGAGCGGGTCTTCGCCGAGGTAGCGCGGGAGGTCACCCAGCGACTCGACGATGAGGATCAGGTGCCGATTAACCGCTATTTCACCGGGAGCCTCGTTTACCCGCCACATTTTCAGACTGACTGGAACCGCTCCTATATCTTACAGCCGGACGGTGAACCGGTGGGAGCCGCCGTGTTCCTGCACGGTCTGACCGACGCCCCCTATAGCCTTCGGCACTTGGCAGCCCTCTATCGCGACAGGGGCTTCGTCGCCGTCGGCATCCGCCTGCCCGGGCACGGCACTGTCCCGGGAGCCCTGACGGCTATTGCATGGGAGGACTGGATGGCAGCAACCCGTCTCGCCGTCCAGGAGGCGGTCAGGCGCTCCGGACCGGGCAAGCGCCTGCATGTCGTAGGCTTCTCGAATGGCGGAGCACTTGCGGTCAAATACGCCCTCGATGCCCTTGGGGACGAGCGACTTACACGGCCTGAGCGGCTGGTTCTGATCTCTCCCATGATCGGCATCACGGTGTTCGCCCGCTATGCGGGAATTGCCGGATGGCCGGCATTCTTCCCGGCCTTTGCAAAGGCTGCCTGGCTCAGCGTCCTGCCGGAGTTCATCCCGTTCAAGTACAATTCGTTCCCGGTGAATGGCGCACGCCAGTCTTATCAGGTGACCCAAGCGCTCCAGGAACAGCTCGGCCGCGCGGCCGCCAGCGGCGCCATCGCCAGGCTCCCACCGATCCACACCTTCCAGTCGGTTGCCGATTTCACAGTCAGTACGCGCGCGATCGTCTCAAACCTTTATGCGAGGCTACCCGCCAATGGCAGCGAACTAACGCTGTTCGACATTAACCGGGCGGTCAAGTTCGGCCCACTCATCAGCCGGTCGATGGAAACGATCGTCGAGCGGATCCTGCCGCCTGCTCCTCGCCTATTCAGGACGACGCTCATCACGAATGCAGACGCCTCCTCACTGGAGGCTGTCGAACAATCGACGGAGAGCGGCGAGACGACCGAGAGGACTGCTGCACTCGGACTTGCGTTCCCGCTGACCGCCTTCTCACTATCCCATGTGGCCCTTCCATTCCCGGTGACGGATTCACTGTACGGTTCGCAACCGGACCCGGAAGAGAGTTTTGGCATCCATCTCGGCACCCTGTCGCCACGGGGCGAGCGCGGCGTCCTAATCGTGCCGCTCGATGCACTGGTACGGATCTCTTCGAACCCGTTCTATCCGTATATCGAAAGTAGGGTCGCCGAGGGCATCGACCGCCTGCCCTCTAGGCTTCAAGAAGGTCGATGATCGTTTTCATTGGGTGATCCACGTGAGATTTCTGAGGCCTATAGGGAGGAGCGACACCTCGGCACCGCAGCCGTTACCGAAGAGATACGAACGTCTGGAGCCACCCCGAAATCAGCTTCACGCAAGATTATCCCCCGATAGTCGCATCGAACCTTGACATGGTCCGGTAATGGGCAGCTCCCGCCGGATAATCGATTGCGTAACTAAGGATAATTACTCGATGAAGGTCGTCATACTTGCGGGAGGGCTGGGTTCGCGCCTCGCGGAAGAAACAGCGGTGCGCCCTAAGCCTTTGGTCGAGATCGGTGACAAACCAATTATTTGGCACATCATGAGCATTTATGCCCATCACGGACTAACAGATTTTGTTATCTGTGCCGGCAACAAAGGCTATATGCTAAAAGAATACTTTGCAAATATGGTGCTGCACCATAGTGATTTTACAGTAGATCTCGCAGGAAATACGCTCGGGTTTCACAGCAAGAATGTGCCGAATTGGCGGGTCACAGTGGTTGATACGGGTCCGACTACGATGACGGGCGGCCGCATTCGAAATGTTCGCAACTATCTCAGTGCCGAGGAGCCGTTCTGCCTAACTTACGGCGACGGCGTTGCCGACATCGATCTTGCTGCGGAATTGGAATTCCACCGTGGGCATGGCCTGAAGGCCACAGTATGCGCCGTTATCCCACCTGCACGCTTTGGCGCTCTCGAGATCGACGGGCACAAGGTACGAGCTTTTTCCGAGAAGCCTAAGGGTGAGGGGCCACGTGTCAATGGTGGGTTTTTCATTCTAGACCCATCCGTCATCGATCTTATCGAGGGCGACGATACGATTTGGGAAACCGGGCCGTTAGAAGAGCTGGCACGCATGGGAGAGCTTGCCGCGTTTGAACATGACGGTTTCTGGCAGCCCATGGACACACTACGCGAGAAAATGCTGCTCGACGAACTCTGGAGATCCGGAACAGCACCCTGGAAAATGTGGGCTTAATTACATTTGCGCTTTCGGCTTGGCCACTTGCGAGGCCGTTATAACTTACGGAAATGCTAGGACATGACAAAGCGTGCCTGCCGATTTTGCAGTGCTTCGTTGGAGCACTCGTTTGTTGATCTTGGAACTATGCCTCTCGCCAACGCTTATCTGTCGGCAAAAGACTTAGACACACCAGAGCCTGCTTATCCGCTGCGCGCGTTCGTCTGTACGGAATGCTGGCTTGTCCAAGCCGATGGGTTCGTTCCTCCGGAAGATATCTTTTCTAATTATGCGTATTTTTCATCATACAGTAAAAGCTGGGTAGACCATGCGCGCAGGTTCACGGTCATGGCCCGGGAGCGATTTAAGCTCAATGCGGATTCACAAGTCATCGAGATAGCGAGCAATGACGGATATCTGCTTCGTCATTTTATCGATGCGGGTATTCCCGTATTAGGCATTGAACCCGCCCAAAATATTGCCGAAGTCGCAAGGACTGCTGGGATTCCGACCGAAACGTGTTTCTTCAGCAAGAACACTGCTGAAACCTTGGTCAATCGAGGCTTCAGCGCAGATCTCGTTGTCGGGAATAACGTATTTGCGCATGCGCCCGACATCAATGATTTCGTCAGCAGCTTGGCTCTCGTTCTCAAGCCTGACGGAGTGATAAGCCTCGAATTTCCTCATCTTCTACAGCTGATAAGGAACGTCCAATTCGACACGGTTTATCATGAGCACTTTTACTATCTATCTCTGCTCGCAGTGGAAAAAGTCTTCACAAGCCACAAACTAAGGATCCTCGACGTCGAGGAACTGTCGACACATGGCGGCAGCCTACGTGTCCTGGCTTGCCGGCAGACCAGCAAGAAATACGCGATTGGCCCCGGCCTGGCAAAAGTGCGGGCGGACGAGATCGCGGCAGGACTTGATAAAGCAGACATCTATGAAGCCTTTCAAGGCCACGTGGAACCTATCAGGGATGGGCTGCTGGCTTTCCTGCATCAGGCCAAGTCCGAAGGCAAATCCGTCGTGGCCTATGGTGCGGCAGCCAAAGGCAACACACTTCTGAATTTCTGCGGGATAGAAAGCGATTTGATTGACTACGTCGTTGATATCAATCCCCACAAGCAAGAGCATTTTATGCCAGGCAGCAAACTGGCGATTTATGCACCTGAGATGATGGCGCGCACTCGTCCGGATTATGTCTTGATCCTTCCGTGGAACATTCAAAAGGAAGTAATGGCTTCTAACGATATTCAGGCATGGGGCGGCCGGTTTGTCGTAGCGGTACCGGAGCTTTCGGTGCTGGAATGAACTTCGTAGCAACTGCGATATGCGGTGCTGTCATCGTAGAGGTTCAACCGCACCTCGATGAGCGTGGAATGTTCGCGCGAACCTTTTGCGCGGAAACGTTTGCGGATCACGGATTGGCGTCGGTGTTCCCCCAGTGCAACATTTCCATCAATTCGAAAGCCCGCACACTCCGCGGAATGCACTACCAGAAAGCCCCTGCCGCCGAAGCGAAACTTGTCCGCGCCACGCGCGGTCGTGTGTTCGATGTTGCGGTAGACTTACGTCCAGGCTCGACAACCTATCTTCGGTGGGCTGCCGTTGAACTACACGCCGACAAGCATAATGCATTCTACATTCCGGAAGGTTGTGCACACGGTTTCCTGACGCTTGAGGATGACTGCGAAGTTTTTTACCAGATGTCGCAAGTGTACGTGCCGTCGAGCGCGCGCACCGTTCGTTGGAATGATCCGGCATTCGGGATCGACTGGCCTCTTAAGCCCCTCATCATGAGCGAACGGGATGCTGGATGCCCGGATTTCTTTGAAGAGGAAAGAACATGAGCGGAATCAAAGTCAGTATCTGCATACCAACCTTTAATCGCGCGAAATTCCTCACGAAGGCACTGACCTACTTCGTCGAAACCTACGTTATTCCTTATAACTATGAGATCATTATCTCCGACAACGCTTCGTCTGACAATACCAGCGAAGTGGTTGAAAGTTTCATCGCCAAAGGGTTGCCAATTCGCTATTTCAGGCGAGAGGAAAATCTTGGTTATGAGCCCAACCTTGCCAGCGCGTTTCGTCATGCTCGAGGGGAATACAACATCTACCTCGCAGACGACGATGTTCTCATCATAGATGGAGTTATCGAAGCTATCCGCTATATGGATGAGAACCCTGATGTCGTCGCGTGCTACGCGCCCTGGTATCTCCACAATGAGCAGTTGAATGTCGATGAGTCCACATTCTATAGCGTCGACAACGATACCAAATTCAAACATCGGGACTTCACGGCCGTCTTCAACTTCCTGATTGACAGGCATGTCTTCCCGGAAATCGGCATCTACCGTGCCGAGGCTCTTCGCTCTGCATGGGTGCCGCGCTACTTTGCCTATTGGGCCTTTTCGCACCTAGCGCACTATCTCGATATCGGCGCTGTGGCGTTTCTAAAGAAACCATTCTATCGCGCAGTTATCGTCTCCAAGATTATTCGGGACCGTCCTCAAGCGGGCAACGATGAGGTCATGACCGCATGGGATCGTTATCGTGGCGGACTGGAGTACTTCCTCTATGTCGGCGCCAAACGCGGCGCGATTGAACAAACTACGCATCGGCGGATCTTCTATGAAGAGGCGATCAAGCAGTTTACACTGTTGCGAATGACAGTGGCGATGCGTTTTTGGGTAGCAAAGAAGGACTATATCAAAGCCTACGAGCTTTATGTCCGCCTACTTCTCGGAGGTCAGCAAAATCACCCTAATGTAGTTGAGTTGAAGGATTCTCTTCAGCTAATGGCAGCCGTCCAGACGCTGGTATGGCTTGTGAACGCCTCGGCAGAGATCAATCGGCTGGTGCTTGATGGTGTGACTGACTACGCATCGCTCGAAGGCCTCCTACGTGAGGCTGGCCTAAGAAATGACGTTGCCATCGTGCGCGATGTCCCGGATCAGCCGCTGGAAGTTATCCAAAGGTCCGCAGTATTTGTCAGCGATGCGGCAGGTCGGGATGCGTTCATCGACCGCGGCTTCCCGCCTAATTTAGTATTCTCCGATGTAGACATAACTCACGCAATCCTGCCATGACCCAGTTATGTGAGCAGTTGCGGCTAACTCAACTTCGAGATGAGCTCTTGTAGGTAGTTTCGCTATGAAAGTAATGATCACAGGGAGCATGGGATATATCGGACCCGTCCTGGTCCGCTATCTGCGCAACAGATTGCCCAACGCCGAAATCTATGGCTTCGATAGTGGTTATTTTGCTCATTCTCTGACCGGTGTGACGAGGATGCCCGAGACCCTGCTGAATAGGCAGTATTTTGGTGATATTCGGGAATTTCCAGAAGACCTGCTCCAAGGCATAGATGTCGTCGTGCATCTTGCGGCCGTTTCCAATGACCCTATGGGAAGCAAGTTCGAGCAAGTGACCAAAGAGATTAACCAGAATGCCAGCTATCGTCTCGCTCGGCTCTGCGTTGCCGCTGGTGTGAAAAGCTTCGTTTTCGCTTCAAGTTGTAGCACGTATGGCTATGCAGAGAGCGGCCCACGAAAGGAGTCTGACGATCTCAATCCGCTGACAGCTTATGCGCATTCCAAAGTAGGGGCCGAAAAACTCCTCTGCAGCTTGGCCAACCAAACAATGGCCATTACCTGCCTGCGTTTTGCGACAGCCTGCGGGATGTCCGATCGCCTACGACTAGATCTAGTACTGAATGATTTCGTGGCCAGTGCGCTTTCAAGCGGTGAGATTACGATATTAAGCGACGGTACACCTTGGCGCCCGCTGATTGACGTCGAAGACATGGCACGTGCAATTTTCTGGGCGATTAAACGAGACCCTGCACGCGATGGCGAATTTCTGGTCGTGAATGCCGGTCGAGATGAGAATAACTATCAAGTCCGAGAACTGGCTGAAACGGTGGCGCGGCATGTCCCCGGCACACGCGTTCGCATCAACACCGACGCACCACCGGACAAACGCTCCTACAAGGTGGATTTCTCCTTATTCCGCAAACTGGCTCCAGATCACGTCCCGCAGGTTACACTTGAACAATCCGTGCTTAGGCTGATCGATGGAATCAAACGCACTCCGGAAATAGGCGAGAATTTCCGGGGATCTTCCTTCATGCGTCTGAAGATGCTGGAAAAGCACATTGCCGAATCAAGCATCGGAGCGGACTTGCGCTGGATTGCGGCATGAAAACGGTGCTTGTGACGGGTGGAACTGGATTCGTTGGCCGGCATATATTGAACGCTCTGGAAAATCATGGCGCTCAAGTACGCGCTGTAGTCAGGAGCGGGCGAGAGAATGATCTTGTCGATTACCCGGCCGTGCGAGAGGTCGTGTCGAGTGCTTCACTGTTCCATGAGAGCCAGGAATGGTGGAAAAAGACAGCCCAGGATATTGATCTCGTCATTCATGCTGCTTGGTATGCTGAGCCAGGAAAGTACCTTGTTTCGTCCAACAACATCGACTGCTTGGTCGGTACACTGGCGATGGCAAAGGGATGCGTCGATGCTGGCATCCGGCGGTTTGCAGGTATCGGGACTTGTTTTGAGTATGATTTGACGGCTGGCAAACTCTCCGTAGAAACGCCACTGAAGCCTGCGGCGCTCTATGCGGATGCTAAAGCATCGACCTACCTCACCTTATCGCATTGGTTGCCGAGCGTCGGCGTCGAATTCCTCTGGTGCCGTCTTTTCTATTTGTTCGGCGAAGGTGAAGACGAAAGACGGTTTGTGCCCTATTTGCGTGCCAAGCTAGCTGCTGGAGAACCGGTGAATCTAACCAGCGGATATCAAATTCGCGACTTCCTAAACGTCCGGGAGGCGGGCCGTATGATCGTCGATAACGCGTTGGGATCGCGCCAGGGAGCAGTCAATATATGCTCTGGTGTACCGGTAACGATCCGAGAAATGGCGGAAAGCATCGCTGACGAGTATGGAGGCAGGTCGCTGCTTAATTTTGGTGCCCGCCCGGATAATCTCATTGACCCACCCTGTGTTGTGGGCATCCCGTAATGCGCTTGAGCGCAACTTTTATGCAAGCTTCTGTATATGGCGACATAGCGTGACAGCCCGGATGTGGCGGAGTAGGCAATGGAGATCGTGAATCTCGAAGCAACGAAACTTGCGGCGTATTGCAAGGAGCAATTGCGACGGTTGGTACCGTTCGGCGATGAGACGGATTTCGGTCTCATTGATATTCATCTGCCCGAAACACTTGCTCGGTTGGACCACTGCATCTCGGCTATTCGGATATGGAGAGCAGGATCATTCGATGTTCTGCACTCGTTGCAGTATTGCACCTTCCTCTATTATCTTTCAAATACCATATGGCGCAGGGAGAAGGCAGTTACCTTATGCACCAAGCTCTTCTTGCTTAACAAGCAGTTGAACGCCATAGATATTTTCTACGAAATCGAGATGCCAGAGGTCTTCCTTATTAATCACTCAGTTGGAATTGTGCTCGCCAAGGCAACTTATGGCAATTACTTTATGATTCATCAGAATTGCACGGTCGGCAAGAACCGCGGCATTGCACCTGTGATCGAAGAAGGTGTCATTCTGTTCCCGAATTCTGTTGTTGTTGGGAAATCTCTGATTCGGCGGCGTTCGATCATAGCCCAAGGAGTCGGTGTCGTTGATCGTGATACGCAAGCAAACAGGATCGCATTCCAAGGGCCCGAGAATTCGCTAGTATTCAAGCCGGATAAGCGCGATATCCTGTCGATCTTCTTCCGCCGCGTGTAGCGTTCGATAGCTTGACGTTGTAAGTTGTATTTGAAGAACGTCTCTGCTTCAAAGAGTGACTATGGGCGATAAGCCGAGGCCATTCAGTTAGCATAAGTCAGTAGTGAACCTGCCGCGATGAATGAGGAGCACCGGCGTGACTCGCGAGTGTCTCTATGCCCTGAATGTGCCTCACGAAAGAGCTACAGGGTCCGGTCCAACACCACTTCACTCTCTTACTTCGCTTCAGATCGAATGGCTGGTTGCATAGCAGCTAAACAGTTCTTCTCTGAAGCGAAGTAAGTCCGCCACAGCTGCGCCTTTTACGTTCGGTCTCGGCACTTACGTCGAAATGCTTGATCCGTGTCGCCGGCGGATTATGTGAGCAAGCGGCTTTCAAGCGAACGGCTTGCGTGACGCACACTTGCGGGTGAAGTCACAGCTTTAGATCGCCCTGCAGGCAGACGAACCAAGTCGCTCAACGCCCCGATCCTGCAATGCTTTGAAGCTGCTTGTCGGCCAGCCAGGGAGTATAACGAGATCCGAATGAGCATACATTGTGCTTCCTCTGGGCCATCAATCTATCGCAACGAAAGAAGCCACGCTTCGAACGAAGCGTGGCTTGTAAAAGTTCGATTTGGGATGAAGTACTTATCCCTGGAACAGCGAGAGGATGCTCTGCGTGCTGCCGTTGGCGATACTCAGAGCCTGGACGCCGAGCTGCTGCTGAACCTGCAGCGCCTTCAGACGGGTCGATTCCTCTTCCATGTCCGCGTCCACCAGCGTGCCGATCGAACGCTCGTTCGCCTTGATCAGCGATTCCACGAAGGTCGTCTGCGAGGTGATCTGGGTCTTGTTCGCACCCAGCGTCGTCGCCGCATCGGTCATCGCACCCAGCGCCTTGTCGACTGCCGCAACATAGGCGCGCAGCTTCGAGAGGTCCTGGTTCTGGATGGTCGAGATGTCGATCTTGTCGATCGCAACCTCGTACGCCTTGTAAGCGCCGTCCTCGTCCTTGCCGAGCACGCCCCATTCCTTGTTGAGGATGCCGCCGGTGCCGTCAGTCTTGGCCACAGCCGCCTTGTTGGCCGTCTCGATCGCCGTCTCGTAAGCGGTCTTGGCAGCGTTGTAGGTGGTCTGCGCGGTGTCGAGGGTCGACTTGGCGGTGCTGTCCTTGGAGCTGGTTTCCCAGGCGGCCTGAGCGGCCTTCCAGGTATCCTGCGCCGAGGTCCAGGTTGCCTTGGCGGTCGAGAT
>Ga0065721_10003761_pt1 | contig 82147 bp, 90 predicted proteins | sample Mesricmetagenome_FD_59108 | JGI IMG/M metagenome (GOLD analysis project Ga0065721, IMG submission 59108) | Mesophilic microbial community from rice straw/compost enrichment Sample: eDNA_1 v2 (version 2) | ecosystem: Engineered > Solid waste > Grass > Composting > Bioreactor | place: USA: Davis...
CCCCAGCCGATGCATCCCCGTGCGCCGCGCCATGGATTGCCCGGACGAGCCGGGCAATGACGCCGATTTTAAAGCTGGTGGGATAGGAGACGAAAATGCCCCGCGCCATAATCTGCCTGCTCGACAGCGTCGGGATCGGCGGCGCGCCCGATGCCGATGCTTATGGCGATGTGGGGTCCGATACGCTCGGCCATATCGCCGAATGGGCTGCTGCCGGCAAGGCCGACCGGCCCGGGCTGCGCGCCGGACCGCTCCGACTGCCCAATATGGACGCCATGGGTCTCGGCGCCGCGATGCAGCTCTCGACCGGGAGGTTGCCGCCGGGCTTTTCCGACAGGCCCAGGGGCGGACGCTTCGGCGTCGGTCGCGAAATTTCCAAGGGCAAGGACACGCCCTCCGGCCATTGGGAAATCGCCGGGGTGCCGGTGCCCTTCGAATGGGGCTATTTTCCGCAAGCGGTTCCGGCCTTTGCGCCCGAACTCACCGAAGAACTGATCCGCCGCGCCGACCTGCCCGGCATTCTGGGCAATAAGCACGCCTCGGGAACCGAGATCATCGCCGAACTGGGCGAGGAGCATATCCGCACCGGCAAGCCCATTTGCTACACCTCGGTGGATTCGGTGTTCCAGATCGCGGCGCACGAAACCCATTTCGGGCTCGACCGGCTCTACGAGCTGTGCCGGATCGCCTTCGAATTGACCGAACCGCTGAAAATCGGCCGCGTCATCGCCCGGCCGTTCATCGGCGATAGCCCGGACGGCTTCAAGCGCACCGGCAATCGCCGCGATTTCGCCATTGCGCCGCCCGAGCCCACCCTCCTGGATCGCAATGCAGCTGCCGGCAACCCGGTTTTCGCCATCGGCAAGATTTCCGACATCTATGCGGGCTCCGGCGTTACCCACAAGCTCAAGGGCACCGGCATTCCGCAATTGTTCGACCGGACCCTGGAAGCCATGGAAATGGCCGCGGACCGGGCCTTCATCATGACCAACTTCGTCGATTTCGACAGCGAATACGGCCATCGCCGCGACGCGCCGGGCTATGCCGCCGCGCTCGAACTCTTCGATGCGCGCCTGCCCGAAATCATCGCCGCCATGCGCCATGACGACCTGCTGGTGCTGACGGCGGACCATGGCAACGATCCGACCTGGAAAGGCACCGACCATACGCGCGAACAGGTGCCCATCCTGGTCTTTTCCCCAGCCCTCGGGCCCGGGGAGATTGGCATTCGCTCCACCTTCGCAGATATTGGCGAAAGCATTGCCGCCTGGCTGGGCCTGGCCCCCGGCCGCCACGGCAAATCCTTCCTTTGAAGTCCCAGCGCCGAGGTCATCGAGATGAGCGAATTTGCGGGTAATGTCACGGTGCTCGATCATCCGCTGATCCAGCACAAGCTCACCATCATGCGGAACAAGGAAACCTCCATTGCCGGGTTCCGCCGGCTGCTGCGCGAGATCGCCCATCTCATGTGCTATGAGGTGACGCGCGATCTCGAACTGGAAATGGTGGAGATCGAAACCCCGATGGCGCCGATGCAATCGCCGGCCATCAAGGGCAAGAAGCTGGTTTTCGCCTCCATCCTGCGCGCCGGCAATGGGTTGCTCGACGGCATGCTCGACCTGGTCCCCGCCGCTCGCGTCGCCCATATCGGCATGTATCGTGACCATGAGACGCTGGAGCCGGTGGAATATTACTTCAAGGCGCCTTCGAGCCTCGAAGACCGGCTGATCATCGTCGTCGATCCCATGCTGGCTACCGCCAATTCGGCCACCGCGGCCATCGAAAAGCTCAAGGAGCGCGGTGCCAACAATATCCGCTTCCTCTGCCTGCTCGCCGCGCCGGAAGGCATCAAGCACTTCACCGAAAGCCATCCCGACGTACCGGTCTATACCGCCGCCATCGACAGCCATCTCAACGAGAAGGGCTATATCGTGCCCGGCCTGGGCGATGCCGGCGACCGCATGTATGGGACGAGATGAAGGCCGACCATAGCCCTTCGCGCGTAGCGCTACGGACGTTCTTCGCCGGCAAAGGTCCACCGGACCTTTGCATAGGCGGCTTATCACTTCGACAAGCTCACCATGAGGTCTACTCGAAATCCTCGGTGGACCTCATCCTGAGCCTGCCGAAGGACGAGGTCGTGGCGGCGCAATAGGAGATAATCATGGCCAAGCTCGTTCATTCGATGATCCGCGTGCTCGATGAAGCCCGCTCAATCGCCTTCTACGAAAAGGCCTTCGGGCTCGAGATCGTCGACAGGCTGGATTTCGACACGTTCACCCTGGTCTATATGAAGGGCGATGAAATTGGGTTCGAGCTGGAACTGACCATCAACAAGGGCCGCACCGAGCCCTATGACCTCGGCGACGGCTATGGGCACCTGGCGGTGGTGGTGGCGGATGTCGAGGCCGAACATGCCCGCTTCTCGGCCGAAGGCCTCACGGTGGGCAAGGTGGTCGATTTCAGGAATGGCGACGTTCCGGTGGCCAGGTTCTTCTTCGCCACCGATCCCGATGGCTACAAGATCGAGGTCATCCAGAAGGGCGGGCGGTTCGGGTAGGTAGGGCGGTTCGGGTAGGTAGGGCGGTTGGGCTCGGCGCCTCGGCCCTTCGGCGCCAGTCGTAGCCCTTGAGTGTCGCGGTGTCATCCCCGCGAAAGCGGGGACCTCCGTTACCAATATAGAGCCCGCAAACAGAGGTTCCCGCTTTCGCGGGAATGATTCCGTGGGTGGGCCGGCATGAACCAAGTCCAGCCTGGCAAGTTTCTCCCCGAAGGAGAAATGCCATGACCCAAATCGACCCCGCCATGCGCGAACCCAAGGGCGATCACAATCGCCGCCTGTCCCTGGGCATCGATCCGGACCGCTTCGCGGCGCTGGCCGGCATCAGCACCGAGGACTTGCGCAAATATGAGCTGACCAGCCCCGACGAGGATTTCGACCTCGACGTGGCCCGAAGGGTCGGCGCGGCGCTGGACCGGCTGGAAGCCGATCCGCCGCCCAGCCAGGCGGTGCGCAATTGAGGCGCCTTATTTCGCCTTGAGCGGCAGGCCCAGCGCGATCAGGTCGGCGCGCAGATGCACCGGGTCCTGGAAATGGATGCCGTGCATGCCGAATTTGCGCGCCGCCACGATATTGGGCTCGCTGTCGTCGATGAAGACGCAGGATTCCGGCGCCATGCCATAGCGCTCGCAGAACACGCGATAGATGCGCGGATCGGGCTTCACCAGCCCTTCGAGGCCGGAGACGATGACGCCGTCGAATTTTTCCAGGAACGGCCATTCGCCCAGCCGGGTCATCCATTTCTCCCAGGAGAAATTGGTGATGGCGAAGGTGGGTATGTCCTGTTCGATCAGCTCGTTATGGATATCGATCGTGCCCTGGATCAGCGGGCCGAAGGTCTCGGTCCAGCGCTGGTCGAAGGCCTGGATTTCACGCCAATATTTGGGGAAGCGCGTCACCAGCTTGGCCACGCCCTCGGCGTAGATCTCCCCGGCATCGAATTCGAGGTTCCAGTCGCTGGTGCAGATGTTCTGGTGGAACCACAGCGCCTCTTCCTCGGTCTCGAACAGCTTGCGGAACAGATAGAGCGGGTTCCAATCGACGAAGACGCCGCCGAGATCGAAAACGGGGATGATAGTATCGTGCATGCTGGCCTGCCGGGTGGGAGGAATGTTCGGCGGCTTGTGGCATGCGCCAGCGGGGGGAGCAAGCGCCGCTGCTAGTTGACCGTGATCGAGCCGCCGAAGCGCGGCAGGTAGAAGCTCGACCGGTAGAGATTGACCGGCTGATTGAAGATCATGCCGAAGAGCGGGGTGAAGGAATAGCTGGCCTCGCCCACGATCACCGTCTGCTCTCCGGAAATGGCGATCATTTCGGCCGGCAGGGGATAGGGCGCATTCTCGGCGTGGGGCGTGATCGCCGAATAGACCCCGTCCTTGTATTGCCGCGACCAGGCCACGGTGGCCTCTCCGTTCTGCACGTTGACCGCCGTCACCACCTGCAGCACCGGATCGGACGAATAGGGGGTCATGATGCCGCTGGCGGCGCGGAAATAATCCTGAATCTGCGTGGCCGTCAGCGTCCCGTCGGCGCGCGCCACCAGGTCGCCGATCGTGCCGGCCACCGATTGCACCTTGCGGTCCATAGAGATCAGGGTGCTGGCCTCCATGGAGCCGAGATAGACCACCAGCATGAAGGGCAGGATCAGCGCGAATTCGATGGCCGCGACACCGCGCTCGGTCCGGACGAACCGGACAAGGAGCGATCCGGCCAGGCGCCAAAGCGCGCTCATGAGGGGAAAGGCTCGTTCTGGAACACGGCCGCCGTGCCCATCAGCCGCTTGCCGTCGGCCAGATTGGCCATGCCCAGGGGGCCGAATTGCAGCAGCACCGGATAGCGATAATGCACTTGCACGAGCACCACGCTGCGGCCCGTGCCGGGGGTCCAGGCCTCGGGCACCGTCCATTGGCATTCCGACGCGCAGGCGGGGTCCACCGGCACCACCACGGTGGCCGACTGGAAATTGGTGACTTCCACCACCCGCATATGCAGGCCCGCGCAATCGGGGAACAGTCCGAAAAGCCGGTCGCAGACCTGCTGGCGGAAGGTCTCGATCGTGCCGCCCGATTGCTGGACCTGCCCGGTGCGGATCTGGCGCGAGGCGTCGTGCACGGCGCTTTCCAGCACCTGGCTGGACAGGAAGATCACCGAGGTCTGCAGGATGCCGGCAATGATCAGAAAGAAGGGAAAGGCCAAAAGGCCGAATTCCACCGCCGTGACGGCGCGCTCGTCGCGGCGCAGGGCGCGCCCGCGGCTCCGGACCCCGTCGATAAAGCTGGCGAAAGGATTGCTCATGGCCCAAGCGGAATTGCGTACCGCGCGACCCTAGGGACAGAGCGCTAATGCCCGGTTAGCGGAACGGCGTGAAAAGCGCTCGTTCCGTGGCATGGTGAATAAAGGCTTGCGCCTCAATTGGCGGCCGATTGCACCAATTGCGAGGAGGCCAGGGTCTGCCCGGCAAAGGCGTTGTCGTCGCCCATCATCACCACCGGCTGGCAGGTGGGGGCGCAGGCAAGCGTGGTGCGGGCCTGGCCCTGATAGACGGTCATGACGCCGGCCTGCATCTGCACCACTTCCACCATGGTGTCGGCAATGGGCTCGCCGCGCCCGTCCAGCACGATCAGATTGGTCTGTCCATAGCTCTTGCCGGTCAGGATCAGCGTGGTCGGGTCCTGGATGGTGACATCGGCGATGCCCGGATTGCCCACGATCACCGTGGCGGCCGGGGCGCTGATGCGCAGCACCCGGGCCATGTTCACATTGACATTGATGGGTCCCCCGTCCTGCGCCAGGGCGGGCAATGGCGCGAAGAGGCCGGCGGCAAGCAGCAGGGCGGCGGCAATTCGGGACATGACGGGCTTTCCGGGAACAGGGCGATACTGGCTTTACGATCCGCCAGAATGGTAAATACTTGGCAAACGCGCCAATCCCGCCGATGCGTTAAGGGCCGGCTGAGTGATAATACGGCTGAGGTTGCTGAGGGTGCTGCGCAGAAAGAATACGCTTCTATATTACATGGGGTCGGGCCGGTCGCGAGTGTATAGAATGCAAAGTTGTTTTTTAACGTCTTGATTACTAAGAAAAATAAGCGGCACCTGAAGTTGAAGGGCGGGGTCTCGATTAACGCTATTTCAATAGGTGCTGGCTAGCTTCGCGACATGTTCGTTGTGTGACGTGTCCGACATAGCCGTCACTCGAGAACGTGTAAAAAGGAGCCTGGGAATGAACATTTTCGCACGTTTCGCGCAGGACGAGTCGGGCGCGACCGCAATCGAGTACGGCCTGATCGCCGCGCTCATCTCCGTCGGCATCATCGCCGCCGCCTCGCTGCTGGGGACCAATCTCGGTAACCTCTTCAACGGTATTGCCAACACGCTGAACGTTACCGTTCCGGACGGCAGCGGTACCTAATATTCTGCCTTACGGTAGATATGAAAGGGAAGGCCGATCGGCCTTCCCTTTTTATTTGACGTTTCTTAAGATCGGCCGGGCAATCTGGGGGCAGGGATTGTCGGGATCGTCATCATGTCCACGCTCGCGCTTTTGTTCTTTCCTCTGGCCATGGCCTTCGCGGCCTCGTCCGACCTGCTGACCATGCGCATCTCCAACAAGCTGGTGCTGCTGCTGGCGGCCGGCTTCGTGGTCATGGCGCTGGCGGTCGAACTGCCCCTGCAGCAATTCGCCATGCATGTGCTTTGCGCCCTGGTTGTCCTGGTCGTCGCCTTCGGGCTGTTCGCCCTGCGCTGGATCGGTGGCGGTGACGCCAAGCTGGCCGCGGCCACCACGCTTTGGCTCGGCTTCGGCCTGACCTTGCCCTACCTGGCCTATACGGCCCTGCTCGGCGGCGCGCTGACCTTGATCATCCTCATTCTGCGCCGCATGCCGCTGACGCCCCTCATCGCCCGCTTCGAATGGCTCAACCGGCTGCACGATCCCAAGCAGGGCGTGCCCTATGGCATCGCCATGGCCATTGCCGGGCTCCTCACCTATTCCAATACCGCCATCTTCGAGCGTCTCGCCGCCTAGATCGTTTGGGCTGGATACGCGGCTCTTCACCTGACCCGCTCGGGCAGCGCTTTCGCGCGCAGGTCTGAGCCGCTTTCGCAGCGGCTCACGTGGAGCCAGGGCTATAGCATGCGGACTGGTCTGTCCCATTCGCCAAAGCTATTGGCGGCCTTTAGTCATTACTCGCAAATCGCGAGTATTCATCAGTTGTTAACGCTTCTTGAAAAGCGCTGATTAACTAAAACTTGACCGTTTGCTTTCATAGTCCAGCCGGTGGAATTGGGCATGGGCCCGACATGCAACCGGAGTGGGTCATGAGGCCGGCACGTATTATCCTGTTGTTGGTGGCCGTTCTGGCCGGGGGGCTCGCCGCCTTCCTGGTTACCCGGGGCGGCGCCCCTGCGCCCCAGCCGCAGGTCGTCACCCAGGTCGTCGAGGAAGCCAAGACCCAGATCCTGGTGGCCAAGGCGGCCATCGGCATCGGCGAGCGGCTCGGCCCGGCTTCGGTGGAATGGCAGGATTGGCCGCAAGGCGCGCTGCGCCCCGAATATGTGACCGTGGCCGCCATGCCCGATGCGCCGGCGCAATTGACCGACGCCGTGGCGCGGTTCGAATTCTTCCCCGGCGAACCGATCCGCGAGGCCAAGCTGGTCCGCTCCGACCAGGGCTATCTCTCCGCCGTCCTGGCTCAGGGCAAGCGAGGGGTCTCGGTGGGCGTCACCGCGGCCTCCAGCGCCGGCGGCTTCATCGTTCCCAACGATCACGTCGATGTGGTCCTGACCAGCGCTTCGGCGATGGGGCAGCGCTCCGAGGTCATCCTGTCGGACGTGCGCGTGCTGGCCATCGGCAAGCGCCTGGGCGAAATGGGCACCAGCGGCGGCAATACCGAGGGCGACGGCACGAGCCCGCAGCCGGTCACCTTCGACAGCAGCACCATCGCCACGCTCGAACTCGATCCGGCCCAGGCCGAAATCCTGATCAACGCCTCGACGCGTGGGCAATTGAGCCTGACCCTGCGCTCGGTCGCCGATTTCAACCGCGCCGATCCGGGCCTGGCCACTGCCTCGAACCAGGCCGTGCGCATCATTCGCGCCGGCCGGGAGCAGAGCGTCATCACCGGCTCCGGCCAGCAGCCGAACAGCTCTTTCCATTCCGCCGAAGACACCGGCTATTCCGCAGACAATCAGTTCCAGCCGGCAGTCGAAATGCCGCAGGTTCTGCCGCAATAGGGGCGTGAAGATGCAGAACGCAAAAGCCTTTATGCTCGCTCGTCCGATCCGGATGGCGCTGCTCCCGGCCCTGCTGGCCGCGATGCTGGCGCCGGCAATGCCGGCCTTCGCCCAGGCCCAGGCGCAGGTGACCATAGCCGGCACCGCCTATGGGGCGGTGCGCAAGATGGATGTGGAACTAAACAAATCCATGATCGTCGACCTGCCGGCAGGCGTGGCCGAGGTCATCGTCTCCCAGCCCAATGTGGCGGCGGCCATCATGCGGACCCGCACCCGCGCCATCGTGCAGGGCATTACCGGCGGCGACACCAATATCTTCTTTTTGGACGACAATGGCCGCACTATCCAGGTGCTGGACCTGCGCGTCATCGAACAGCCCTCCCAGGTGGGCAATGCGCTCGAGGCGGCGCTGGCCCGCGTCATTCCCGGTTCGCGTATCACCGTTGAATCGGTCACCCTGGGCGACACCAACCGCGTCGTGCTGACCGGCAACGTGCCGACCGCCGAGGACAAGGAGCGCGCCAGCGCCATCGCCGTGCAGTTTGCCGGCGGCGCGGAGAATGTCGCCAATATCATCGACGTCGCCGGCGCCCAGCAGGTCATGCTGCAGGTCACCGTGTCGGAGGTGAAGCGCGATGTCGCCAAGCAGTTCGGCATCAATCTCGGTGCGGTGTTCAATGTCGGGCTGACCAACCTTCTGCAATTCAACAATCTCGTCATCGATGGCGACATTCCGCGCGGCATCAATGCGCAGTTCAACGGTTCCGATGCGAGCGTCGCCGCCGCCATTCGGGCCCTGGAAGCGCGCGGCGCCCTGCGCGTCCTGGCCCAGCCGACGCTGACCGCGATGTCGGGGCAAGAGGCCAAGTTCCTGGCGGGCGGCGAATTGCCCTATTACACCTATGACCCGGACGGGGATGACCGCGCCCGCCGGACCGTCACCTTCAAGCCCTACGGCGTGGAGCTCGCCTTCACCCCGGTCGTGAAGTCCAACGGCTCGATCGGCCTTAAGGTGGATACCTCGGTGTCCGAACCGCAGGCGGATTTCTCGATCACCAAGCGGCAGGCCTCCACCTCGGTCGAACTGCCCGGTGGCACGACCCTGGCGATTGGCGGCCTGCTCCAGGAATCCACCAGCCAGAAGATCGATCAATTCCCGCTTCTCGGCGATATCCCGATCCTGGGCGCTCTCTTCCGGTCGCGTGAATACCAGACCAAGCAGACCGAATTGGTGATCCTGGTAACGCCTTACCTTGTCGGCCCCAGCCCGGCCAATTCCATCCCGGTGCCCACCGATTTCTCGGCGATGGCCGGCGATGCCGAGGCCATCTTCCTCGGCCGGCTCGAACATATCTACGGCGTCGGCGCCACCGGCGAATTCCGCTCGGGCTATTCCGGCTCGGTCGGTTTCGTCCTGGATTGATCGCGGATCAGGAGCAGTTCTTCCATGCGTTTCCTCACTCCCGACCAGCCTCCCAAGGTTGAAGAACCCGGTTCCGAGATCGCCTCGGGCGCGCGCCTGGTTCCCCGCATCACCATCCAGGCCTTCTGCGAGCATTCCCAGACCGCCCAATTGGTCGAGAGCGCCCTGCATGACAGGCGCATGTCCAAGGTGGCGCTGACCACCCATAATGGCGGCATCGAGGGGGCGGTGGAGACCTACAAGTCCAATCCCACGCCCAATCTGATCATCATCGAGACCGTCCTGCCCCCCGGGGACATCCCCAAGGCGCTGGAGCGGCTGGCCGAGGTGTGCGACGCCTCCACACGGGTGATCGTGCTCGGCCATGTCAACGACGTGCTGCTCTATCGAGACCTGATCCGCTCGGGCATTTCCGAATACATCGTGCTGCCCGCCAGCACCGCCGACATCGTCACCGCCATCACCGAGCTCTATGTCGCCGAAGGGGCCGCGCCCATCGGGCGCACCATCGGCTTCGTCTCGGCCAAGGGCGGGGCAGGGGGCTCGACCACAGCGCATAATGTCGCCTGGGCCATAGCCACCAATTTGCGGCAGGATTGCCTGATCGTGGACATGGACCTGCCCTTCGGCACGGCCGGGCTCAATTTCAACCAGGACCCGCCCCATGGCCTGGCCGATGCGGTGCTGGCCAGCCAGAAGGTCGACCAGACTATGCTCGACCGCCTGATGAGCAAGGCGGCCAATCACATCAACCTGCTGACCGCGCCGGCTACCCTGGACCGGACCTGGGATTTCGAGGAGCGCGATTTCGAGCAGATCATCGAAATCTGCCAGAAGAGCGTGCCGGTGATCGTGCTCGACATTCCCCATGCCTGGAATGCCTGGACCCGTCAGACCCTGGCCTCGCTCGACGAGGTGGTGATCGTGGCCGAGCCGGACCTGGCCAATCTGCGCAATGCCAAGAACCTGGTCGACGCCATCAAGGCGTTGCGCCCGGTCGATAACGCCATCAGCCTGGTGCTCAACAAGCAGGGCCTGCCCCGAAGGCCCGAAATCGGCGCCGCCGAATTCGCCTCCTCGGTGGAATGCCGGCTGATCGGGCAGATCGGCTTCGACGCGGCCACGTTCGGCACCGCCGCCAATAACGGCCAGATGATTGCCGAGGTATCGGCCAATCACAAGGCCAACGAGGCCTTTGCCGCCATCGGCATGCAGGTCACCGGCCGACAGGTCAGCCATGGCGCGGGCAGGGCCGCCAGCCTGCTCAAGCTGCCCACCCTGTTCAAGAAGCGGGCCTGAGCGGTCCAGGAACGCACCGAGGACGGATAGAGATGTTTGGCAAGCGCACCACATTCGGAGGCAATACGCCGGGGATCGGCGAAGCGCCCCGGCCCGTCGCCAGCCCGCCGCCCGCCCCGGTGGCGATGCCTGCGGCCCAGCCGACCCAGCGGCGCGCCGGCGATGGCGACGCCATGGCCGCCCGCATGCGCACCACCGACGAGGTGCTCGATGTCCGCGCGCCCGCCGACGCCCAGCGCGCCAAGGAATATTTCCAGACCAAGTCCGCCATCTTCAACGCGCTGATCGACTCGATCGATCTCAGCCAGCTCGCCACCATGGAGAACCAGGCGGCGCGCGAGGAAATCCGCGACATCGTCTCGGAAATCATCGCCCTCAAATCCATCGTCATGTCGATTTCCGAGCAGGAGGATCTGCTCGAGGATATCTGTAACGACGTGCTGGGCTATGGCCCGCTGGAGCCGCTGCTGGCGCGCGACGACATCGCCGACATCATGGTGAACGGCAGCCAGAAATGTTATATCGAAGTCGGCGGCAAGGTGCGGCTGACCAATGTGCGCTTCCGCGACGACGCGCATCTGATGAATGTCTGCCAGCGCATCGTGTCCCAGGTCGGCCGCCGGGTCGACGAAGGCTCGCCCATCTGCGACGCGCGCCTGCCCGACGGCTCCCGCGTCAACGTCATCGCCCCGCCTCTCGCCATCGACGGCGCCGCGCTCACCATCCGCAAGTTCAAGAAGGACAAGCTGACCCTCCAGCAGCTGGTCAAATACAATTCCATCTCGCCCGAAGGGGCCGAGGTGCTGCGCGTGCTGGGCCGGGTGCGCGCCAATGTGCTGATTTCGGGCGGTACCGGTTCGGGCAAGACCACGCTGCTCAACTGCCTCACCGCCTTCATCGAGAAGGACGAACGCGTCATCACCTGCGAGGACTCGGCCGAACTCCAGCTCCAGCAGCCCCATGTGGTGCGGCTGGAAACCCGCCCGCCCAATCTCGAGGGCGAGGGCGAGATCACCATGCGCGATCTCATCAAGAACTGCCTGCGCATGCGTCCCGAACGCATCATCGTCGGCGAAGTCCGTGGCCCGGAGGCGTTCGACCTGCTCCAGGCCATGAATACCGGCCATGACGGCTCCATGGGCACGCTGCACGCCAATAGCCCGCGCGAAGCCCTTTCCCGTCTCGAATCCATGATCACCATGGGCGGCTACGCCCTGCCCAGCCGCACCATCCGCGAGATGATCGTCTCGTCCATCGACGTCATCGTGCAGGCCGCCCGCCTGCGCGACGGTTCGCGCCGTATCACCCACATCACCGAAGTGCTGGGCATGGAAGGCGATGTCATCGTCACCCAGGACGTGTTCGTCTACGACATCCTGGGTGAGGACTCGGGTGGCATGCTGATCGGCAAGCACCGCTCCACCGGCATCACCAAGCCGCAATTCACCGAGCGCGCCCGCTATTTCAACGAAGAAGCCAACCTGGTCGAGGCCCTGGAACGGGCCAATACCGAGCAGCACGAAATCCTGGGGATGTAGCGGCGATGAACACCCTGCTGCTCGCGCTGCTCGCCATGGTCACAATCGGTGCCGCCGGTTTCGCGCTGGTGCCCTCGGCCCTGGGCAACAAGCGCGCCGATCAGCGTCGCAAGGCCTTTCAGGGCGACCTGCGCGCCAATCGCCGCGAGGCCGACGCCAACCGCACGCGCGAATCCCGCCGCAAGAACGTGCAGGACGTGCTCAAGGCCCAGGCGGACGAACTCAACGCCAAGAAGCGCCTGACCATTGCCGATCTCTTGTTCCAGGCCGGCATGACCATCAGCCCGGCGGCCTTCATCCGCAACAGCGTGATCCTGGGCGCCGGCCTGTTCCTGGTTCTGATCCTGGCGCAGATGCCCTTCTATTTCGCCGCGATTTTCGCGGTGGCCGGCGGCTACCTGCTGCCGCGCATGTATGTCACGCGCAAGCGCAAGAAATATCAGGACCGGTTTCTGGACGAATTGCCCAATGCCATCGAAGCCATCGTGCGCGGCGTCAAGACCGGCCTGCCGCTCAACGATTCCATGCGGGTGGTCGCCAAGGACACCAAGGAGCCGGTGAAATCCGAATTCGGCCGCGTTCTGGACCAGCAGAGCTTCGGCTTTTCCATGACCGATGCGGTGCAGATCCTGCTCGACCGGGTGCCGCTGCCGGAAGTCAATTTCTTCGTCGTGGTCATTTCGGTGCAGCAGCAATCGGGCGGCAATCTCTCCGAGGCGCTGGGCAATCTGGCCCGCGTGCTGCGCAATCGCCGCAAGATGAAGCAGAAGGTCAAGGCCATGTCCTCCGAGGCCAAGGCCTCGGCCGGCATTATCGGCTCGCTGCCCATCGTGGTGGCGGTGCTGGTTTCGCTGGTCTCGCCCGCATACCTGCTGCCGCTCATCGCCACGCCCATCGGCCAGGTCTGCCTCGCCGTCGGGGTGATCATGCTGGCCACGGGGATTTTCGTCATGAGCCGCATGGTGCGCTTCGAGTTCTGATGGCCGGGAGGATGGATATATGAACATCGTCGATCTTCTCACCCGCGGCGATTTCCTCATCGCCGTCCTGGCCTCCATCTCGGCGGCCGCGGTGGTTTTCACCTTCGGCTCATCGCTCATCGTCCGCCAGGAGATGAAGGGCCGCATCAAGCGCGTGGCGCTGGAGCGCGACAAGATGCGGGCCGAGGAAATGGCCCGCCTGCGCGGCACCGGCCCGCAGGATGCCCGCGCCTCGATCCGCCGCGGCTCCGAAACCAAGTCCTATATGAAGAACGCGGTGGACCGCTTCGACCTCAAGAAGGCGTTCCAGGACGAGAACACCGTCGACCAGCTGGCCATGGCCGGTCAGCGGGGGCAGGGGGCGCTGACCACCTATCTCTTCCAGCGCTTCGCCACGCCCATCGTCATCTTCGTGCTGGCCGCGCTCTATTTCCTGGTCCTGGCGCCCGGCGGCCGCCCGGCCTATCTCAACCTCGTCTATGCCATCGGCGCGGGGCTGGTGGGCGCCTATCTGCCGGTCCTGCTGCTCAAGAACCGCATCCAGAAGCGCCAGCATTCCATTCGCCGCTCCTGGCCCGATTGCCTCGACCTGCTGCTGCTTTGCGTGGAGGCGGGGATGTCGATGGAACACGCCTTCAAGCGCGTCGCCCGCGAGATCGGCGGCCAGAGCCCCGAACTGGCCGAGGAACTGACCCTGACCATGGCGGAACTGTCCTTCCTCGAGGACCGCACCCGCGCCTATGAAAATCTGGGCCGCCGCACCGGCCTCGACGGCGTCAAGGCGGTGATGACCGCCCTGATCCAGGCCGATCGCTATGGCACTTCGGTGGGCCAGGCCCTGCGCGTCATGGCCGAGGAAGGCCGCGAGGCGCGCATGATGGAAGCCGAAAAGAAGGCCGCCGCTCTGCCGCCCAAGCTCACCGTGCCGCTGATCGTCTTCTTCCTGCCGGTGCTGTTCATCGTCATCCTCTCCCCGGCCATGATCAAGGTGTTCACCGGCTCGGTGGCCTCGACCATCGGGGGCGGTTGAGGGCGCGGCTGGGGCTGCCGGGGCAGCGGCGATAGTTATGGGGGAGTTGCAGCCACCACGAGGGCCGAATGCTTGGGCTGAAGCACGGGATAAACTATCTGGTCGATTACCAACCAGGTTGGAAGCTGGAATTTGAGGCGGAACGTGACCGGATCCAAGCCGCCCTTGGCCCCCTCGCCAGGGGCGTCGAGCATTACGGGTCAACCGCCATCGAGGGTATGAGAGCAAAGCCGATAATCGACATTCTGGTCGGCGTGTCTCCGCTGGCGCTCTGGGAGGAATGCGCCGAGCCGCTGGGAGGCTTGGGGTATGACTATGCAGCGCATGCGGGCGTTCCGGGGCACTACATTTTCGGAAGAGGCCGGGACAGCAGCGAGCGGACGCACCTGCTCCATGTCGTTGAATTCGAGAGGCCATCCTGGACCTCGAACCTGCAATTGCGGGACGCTCTGAGGCGGGATGAACGTCTCCGCAAAAGCTACATTGCTGCAAAGGAGGCGGCGATTGCGGCGGCTCCGGTGGGGCGGGCGCAATATAACGAGCTGAAACGAGGCTTCATTGACCAGGCGAAGGCCGCAATAGCCAGTCGAGATTAGGCGTTTCAGCGTCGAGCTGAAACGGCTGCGGCAGCCTCGGTGCCGACGGACATCAACGGGTGATTGCCAGACGATGTGCTATCGAGGGGTGGCCGGATGCTTTGCCGCGCGCCAGTGATCGACAGCGAAATCGACAAGCTGCGGCATGCCGGCAATTATGCACGGGGCCAGCGCGACATTGCCCGAAATCGCCACGCCCGACGCCAGAGCGGCATCGCCTACGGGTAGGAACTCGTCGTCATCCATGATCTGTGGAACCTCGAACTCCACCCATTGACGTTCACCGTCGACGAGGATCGGAGCCCCTTCCCGAACACTGGGCCGATCGGGCCAGCGAATGTGCTCTGCAAGATGCAGGGCCGTGCAGCGGTTGAAGCCCACACCGATCAGCAGGATTTTTGCATTTGAACGATAGAGCGCGCCCGATGGCGATGTGGGTCCTAGAGGGTCGGCTAGATCATGACGAGCGGTGATCTCGTCCGCCTGTCGGCCCCAAGCGGTCATGGATGTTGCGGGATGTGCGCTACGCCGCGCCTTTGGCCAGGTGCGGAAGATTTCGGCTACCGCGCCCATATTGCTGGTTGGCGTCGTGGCCGGTTCATAGGCCGGCATACTTGAGCGAATGATCTCAATCCAGGCCGGCGGCACAGGCGGTTGTCCCCAGTTCGCCGGGTCTGTCAGCCCCGCAGAATGGGCCGGCATGGCTATGGTGCCGGCAATTCCCACCGCATCGAGCAGGGCCTGTATGACAGCAACGGGTCCGCCGCTGACCCAACCCAGTGAGCGCAGCGAGCAATGGACCAGAACCACGTCACCCGCCCCGATGCCCATGCCTTCGAGGTCGCGTCGCAGGCTTTCCCGCGTGGCTGGATTCTTTGTGCGCTCTATAAGGCCGGCTTCGTCCATCAACGTCTGTCCATCATCGTGCATCCGGCATACCTGCTCGAGGTGACGATCAGGGCCAACCCCCGCCTCAGCTTTTCTCGATCAGGTCCCAGCGGTTCTGCTGGGTCAGCAGGGCGCGGATATAGGCCATGTTGGATTCGACCTGCTGGGCCGGCAATTCGGCGGCATAGAGGGCGCGGGCTTCGCTGAACCGTCCCTGTAGCCCGACCACCAGGGCCAGGTTCTGCCGGGTCTGGGCCGATGCGCCGCGCATCTGCACGGCGCGGCGCAGATGCTGCTCGGCCCGGCCCAGATCGTTGGTCATGGCATAGGAGAGGCCCAGATTGGTCTCGATCGAGGCTTCGCCCGGCGCGATGATGGCGGCCTGGGCATAGATGCGGCGCGCTTCCTCGTGGCGGCCCATCTGGTCCAGCGTCGCGCCCTGCACCAGCAGCGCATTCCAGTCCGGGGCATCCGGGCGCAGCACATTGCCGATCACCGTCAGCGATTGCTCGAACCGGCCGGCCGCGGTCAGCGCCTTGGCATAGGCGATCGGAATGGCTTTATCGTCGGGATAGGCGAGCATGGCCTGTTCGAGCGCGGCAATGGCCTGTTCGGGCTGTCCCACGGCGCGCAGGGCGCTGGCATATTGGATGACCACGGCGCGATCGCGCGGATTGCGCCGATAGCGCTCGGTCAGTTCCGCCAGGCTGACCTGGCCCTTGCCGCCCGCCAGCGCCGCATAATCCGAGCCGCCCGCCGGCGCGCGATTGGAAGCACAGGCGGAAAGCGCCATGGCGGCCACGCCTGCCAGAAGCAGGGGGCGCAGGATCCGGGAAAGGCGGCGAAGCTGCGACACGTTGGACTCCCGCGGGACAGCGCTTTTGCCCGCGCCGTCGACCCCGAAGCAATAGATCATTAACCCTAACGTCCGGTTAAACCGGCCCGGCCGGGAACGCCCCCTACCTCCTGCCGACAGGCCGGGGTGCTTTGGCGTCCTGCCGCTTCCGTGGCGGCGCGAAACGCACTAGAACCGGCGTCGAGACAAAGGAGTTCATCATGGCCAATCCCGTTACCATTCCCCTCAAATTCGTCGCCGAAGGCGGATTGGACGGGGCGGGATTGGATGCCCGGGGCGCCGCCTGGGCTGCGGCGCAGAATTTCTCCGGCCAGCGCGGGCGGCTCCTGGCCGTGCCCGATGAGACCGGCGGGCTTTCGGCCTGGCTTTTCGGCACCGGCCCCGTCGAGGGACGTGCGCCCTTCCTGGCGGGCCTTGCCGCTGCCGCGCTGCCCGAAGGCAGCTACAGGCTGGAGGGCGAATATGGCGATCCGACGCTGGCCGCCATCGCCTTCCGCCTGGGCGCCTATCGGTTCGATCGCTATCGCGAGGCCAAGCTCGCGCCGACGCTGGTGCTGCCGGCCGGCGCCGACGCGGCCGAGGTGGATCGCCAGGTCGAGGCGGCCAGCCTGGCCCGCGACCTCATCAATACACCGGCCAATGATCTCGGCCCCGACGCGCTGGAACAGGCGGCGCAGGATTTTGCCCGGCGCAATGGCATGGATATCCGCGTCATTGCCGGCGACGAGCTGCTCGGCGCCAATTTCCCGATGATCCATGCCGTGGGCCGCGCCAGCATGCAGGCGCCGCGCCTCGTCGATCTGGCCTGGGGCGATCCCGCCCATCCCAAGGTCACCCTGGTGGGCAAGGGGGTGACCTTCGATACGGGCGGGCTCGACATCAAATCGGCCGCCGGCATGCTGATGATGAAAAAGGACATGGGCGGCGCCGCCAATGTGCTGGGCCTGGCCCATGCCATCGTGTCGGCCGACCTGCCGGTGCGCCTGCGGGTGCTGCTGCCCGTGGTGGAAAATGCCATTGCCGGCGCGGCCTTTCGCCCGGGCGACGTGCTGCGTTCCCGCGCCGGGCTCACGGTCGAAATCGGCAATACCGATGCCGAGGGCCGGCTGATCCTGGCCGATGCCCTGGCCCTGGCCGATGAGGAAGCGCCAGACCTTCTGATCGACATGGCGACGCTGACCGGCGCCGCCCGCGTGGCCCTGGGCCCGGACCTGCCGGCAGTCTATTCCAATCAGGCCGCCGTGGCGGGACGCCTGGCCGAACTCGGCGCCGGGGTCGAAGACCCGCTCTGGCCCATGCCGCTCTGGGCCAATTACGACAGCCAGCTCTCCTCCAAGATCGCCGACATGAACAATACCGGCTCGGGCGGCTATGCCGGTTCCGTGACGGCCGCGCTGTTCCTGCGCCGCTTCGTCAAGAAGGCGAATACCTGGCTGCATCTCGACATTTTCGGCTGGGCGCCCGAAGCCCGGCCCGGCCGCCCTATCGGCGCCACCGACCAGGGTATCCGCGCGCTGCACGCGCTGATCCGGGAGCGCTATGGGCGCTGAACAATGTAGTTGACACAGTCAATCAAATGATTGACTGTGTCAACAATTGTTCCCTGGAGCCGGAAATGGCCATACGCGCCGACGACATCGCCCATATCCGTGCTTTCAACCGCTTCTATACCAAGATCATCGGCCTGCTCGACGAGGGCATGCATGACAGTCCCTTCTCGCTGGGCGATGCGCGGGTGATCTACGAACTGGGCAAGCGCGGCGCGGTCACCGCCGCCAGCGAACTGGCGCGCGAGCTGGGCATGGATCCGGGCCAGCTGAGCCGGATGGTGCGGCGTCTGGATGGGTTCGGCTTGCTCGCGATCACCCCCGATCCGGGCGACAGGCGCGCCAACAACATGGCGCTGACGCCACGCGGCCAGGCGGTTTATGAGGGTTTCGACAGAGCCAGCGATGCGGCCATAGACGCCCTGATCGCCCCGCTGGACGAAATCCGTCGTCGCGATCTGGTGGGCTCCATGGCGCGTATCCGCACTGTGCTGGCGCCGTCCGAGCCATCCGCGCCGCTGATCCTGCGGCCACCCCGAATCGGCGATATCGGCTGGCTGATCCACCGCCAGGGCCTGCTCTACCATCTCGAACAGGGCTGGAACGGTGAATTCGAAACGCTGATCACCACGATCTATGCCGAATATGAGGCGGCCCCCGCCAGCCCGCCCAAATCACTCTGGGTGGCCGAACAGGGGGGCGAGATCGCCGGTTCGATCTTCATCATCCCGGCGGCCGGGGAGCCCGAAGGGACCGCGCAATTGCGCATGCTCTATACCGAGCCGGCCCATCGCGGGCAGGGCGTGGGCAAGCGCCTGGTGGCGGAGGCGGTCGCCTTTTCCCGCGCTTCCGGCTATCGCCGCATCATGCTCTGGACCCAGGATTGCCTGGTCTCGGCCCGTCGCATCTATGAGGGAGCCGGCTTCACCCTGGCGCGGGAGGAGCGGCACCATTCCTTCGGCGCCGACCTCAATGGTCAATATTGGGTGCTCGAGCTCTAGTTGCCCGGATTGGTGGCCGGGGCCGTCTCGGTATCGGTCAGCAGTTCACCGGGATTGGGCAGCAATTCGCGCGGCACCACCTCGTCCACCGCCGTCATCTGCTCGACGGCGATCTCGGTGGCCGGGCCATGGGATTTGGGGAACAGCAGCGGCGCCATGGCGAAGCCGACAATGACCAGCACGATCATGCCCCAGCCGGCCCATTTCTTGTGCTTCTCGATGAATTCGCCCGCCACCGGCCCGAAGAAGTAGAACAGGCCGCAGGGCACGAAATAGCGCAGGCCGCGCCCGATCAGCCCATAGATCACGAAGGTCCAGATATCGAGACCCGCCACGCCCGAGGTGATGGTGATGACCTTGTAGGGGATCGGCGAGAGCGCGCCGATCAGGATCATCAGCGGGCCGTTCTCGTTGAAGCTGTGGCGCAGCGATTCAAAGCCATTGCCCGCGCCGTAGAAATCGATGATCGGCCGGCCGATGCTGTCGAACAGGAAATAGCCGATGGCATAGCCCGCCAGGCCCCCGGTGACCGAGGCCACGGTGCAGATGGTGGCCAGCCGCCAGGCCCGCATGCGGTCGGCGATGATCATCGGCGCCAGCATGATTTCCGGGAAGACCGGCAGGATCATCGCTTCGAGGAAACACAGGGCCGCCAGGATCGGTTCGGCAAATCGATGCTTGGTAGCCAGCTTCAGTCGATCGTAGAAACTGAGCTTGGCGGGAGCGGCGCTATCGGTCATGCAGTCTCAGGGGTGACGGTTGGGACGCTAAGGTTGAACAAATTCGGCGATCCTGCCAGTGAAATTTGCGTGTCAGTACCCGCGGGCGCGGTCCACCACATTGATCAGCGCCTTGCCGGCCTCGTGATCGCGAAGGATGGCGGAGAAATAGCGCACCCCGCTGGCAATGTCCGAAATGGCGGCGATATGCGGGGTGATATAGCAGTTCTCGATATCCCAGAGCGGGCTGGATGAGGGCAGGGGCTCGACCTCGAACACGTCCAGGCTCGCCGCGCCCAGCACACCATCGCCCAGCGCCCGGGCGATGTCAGCCTCTTTCTGATGTCCGCCCCGGGCGGCATTTATGATCACCGGGCCGCCTGCCAGCCCGCCGCGGCGCAGCTTGGTGAAGGTCTCGTAATTGAGAATGCCGGCGGTTTCCGGCGTCAGCGGCAGCAGGTTGACCAGGATATCGGTGCCTGACAGGAAGGCGTCGAATTCGCCGTCGCCGGCAAAGCCGGTGACGCCCTCGACCGGCCTCGGCGTCCGGCTCCAGCTGCGCAGGGTGAAGCCCAGCGGCTTGAGCCGGCGCACCGCATCCTGCCCGAGAACGCCCATGCCCATGACGCCGACCGTGCTTTCCTGCGCCGAGGGCGGATAGAACTGGCTCCAGCGGCGCGCCTTCTGGTCGGCGCGGAAGCGGGTGAACTGGCGATGATGCATGGTGACATGGGCCACCACGTAATCGCTCATCCGCTGGCTGAGATCGTTGTCGACGAAGCGCACCACCGGCACGTCCGGCAGGTCGGGATGCTTCATCAGCGCATCGACGCCCGCGCCCAGCGAGAACACCGCCTTGAGATTGTCGAAGCCCGCAAAGGCATCCGCCTGCGGCTTCCAGACAAAGATGTAGCGCACCTGGCGCGGATCGAAATCGTCGCCCCGCCGCACCACGGGATAGGGCGCCAGCGCTTCGGCAAAGGCCTTGGCCCAGCTTGCTTCATCGACATCGGAAAGGTGGAGCAGCAGCATTCTCATGGTCCTCAAGCAAAGGGCCGCGCTTTTGGCGCGGCCCTTCCGTAATTCACGTCGTCTAGGGCTTACTGCCCGCTGGCCGGTGCGGTTTCGTCACCCGAAAGCGGCGCTTCCGGCGTGGTTTCCTGCACCGGGGTGCCCTGCACGGGCGTTTCGGACTGCGTCGTGGTGGGGGTATCCACCGCGCCTTCGGGCGCCGTGGGCTCCTCAACCTCGCTGCCGCCGGCAGCCGGGGTCGTCACTTCGGCCGGAACGGTATTGTCCGGCGATTCGGAAGCAGGCGCGGCGGCGGGCACATCGCCCTCGGCCGGCTCGTCGGCGGCGGGGGCCGCTGCGGCGTCGGCCTCGGGGAAGGGCACCGGGCTGCCCGAGAGCGTCTGCAGATAGGCCAGGATATCGGCGCGCTCTTCAGGCGAGCGCACGCCGGCAAAGGCCATCTTGGTGCCCGGGGCATAGCCACGCGGGTTTTCCAGGAACGCGTTCAGGTTGTCATAGGACCAGACCTGGCCTTCGGCCTTCTGCTGCAGCAGGATGTCCGAATAGGCGAAATCGGGCATGTGCGCCTTGGGCGCGCCGACGATATTGTAGAGGTTCGGGCCCTGCTTGTTGGGCTCGCCCTCGCCGAAATTGTGGCAGGACTGGCACTTGCGCACGGCAGCGGCGCCGCGATCGACGCTGGCGCTGGCCAGGAGCGCGGCGATCGGCACCGCGGGCTCTTCTTCCACCGCACCGGCATCGGCGACCACTTCCGGCTCGGGAAGGGCATAGCCGGGGCCGCGGCCTTCAATCGGGTGATAGATGGCTTCGGCCAGAAAGCCGACACCCATCACAAACAACAGCGTGCCGAGGACGGCGCCTAGAATCTTGTTTAGCTCGAACGAATCCATTTGGTCTCTCTGCCGGTCCATCCCCTGCGGACATTAAGCGCCGCTGGCCCAAAATTCCGATTCCCATGAGGGAATCTGCCTCAACCGACCAACCCGGCGCGCGCGGAAGATAGTATCAAGCCCCTTGGGGCGCAACAGCTCAAACCCCGGTGCGACACTTCGAGCCGCCCGCAAAGCGGGAAAATCTCCCCGCTGGGGAGATTTTAGGCTCGAAGGCCATGAGAGCTGCGCTCGAATGGCACGGGCAAAGAACCCCAAATCCTCCAGCGGCGAAATTCCCACCACGCCTCGCCACGATTGACACCTCTCTCCGCTCGCGCAAGAACCGGCCCGGCCATTGTTCAACGGATTTTCACGCCATGACGAAAAAGATTGCCTTCCAGGGCGAGCCCGGCGCCTTCAGCCATGCGGCGGCGGCCAATGTGTTTCCGGGGGAGGAATTCGTCGGCTGCGTCACCTTCGAGGAGACGCTGAGCGCCGTGCAGTCCGGCCGCGCCGACTTCGCTGTGGTGCCGGTGGAAAACTCGCTCTATGGCCGCATCACCGATATTCATCACCTGCTGCCCGAAAGCGGCCTGTTCATCATCGGTGAGACCTATCTGCGCGTGGAAATGACGCTGCTCGGCGTGCCCGGCGCCCGGTTCGAGGATGTCAAATCGGTTCAGTCGCTATCCGTGGCGCTGGGCCAGTGCCGGCGCTTCATCGCCCGGCATGGCCTCAAGACCATCAATGCGGTGGATACGGCCGGTTCGGCCCGCGAGATCGCGCAGAAGGCGGACAAGTCCGTTGCCGCCATCGCTTCGCGCTTTGCCGGGGAGATTTACGGTCTCGACGTGCTGGCCGAAAATATCGAGGATGCCGACCACAACACCACTCGGTTCCTCGTGCTCTCTCCAACGGAGCAGAATGCGCCGCAACAGGACAACAAGGTGAAGACCACCTTCGTNTTCCGCGTGCGCAACGTGCCGGCAGCGCTCTACAAGGCCATGGGCGGCTTCGCCACCAANGGCGTCAACATGACCAAGCTCGAAAGCTACATGGTCGGCGGCGCCTTCACCGCCACCCAGTTCTATGCCGACATCGAAGGTCATCCCGACGATATCGGCGTCCAGCACGCTTTCGACGAGCTCAAATTCTTCACCGACTATTTCCGCATTCTCGGCGTCTACCCGGCATCGGACCTGCGGTAGGTGGACGCCGGCCCCTCGCCTCCCCCTTGACGGGGAGGTAGCGCAGCTTGGCCGAAAGGCCTAGCGAAGCTGGGAGGGCGCGCCGGCGCACTGGTTGCCCAGCGGGCATCCTGCCGCCCATCCCCCCAGCCCTTCCCCGCAAGGGGGAGGGTGCCGCATCGTGCTTGCCAAACGTGTGCCTGCCCACCGAGAGGCCGACCGGTGCATCATCACGCCCCGTTGACACGCAAACCGTCCCCGCTATGGTCCGCGCGACATCATAGAGGACCCGCCATGTCGCACGCCCAACTCGCCCAGATCATCGACGCTGCCTTCGAGAACCGCGCCGAGGTGACGTTTGCCTCCAAAGGCGAGATTCGCGATGCGGTGGATGCCGCCCTGCTTCTGCTCGACAATGGCGAGGCGCGCGTGGCCGAAAAGGTCGATGGTACCTGGCAGGTCAATCAATGGTTGAAGAAGGCCGTGCTGTTGTCCTTCCGCCTCAACGACAATCAGCTGATCTCCGGCGGCGCCCATGGCTCGTCCTGGTGGGACAAGGTGCCCTCCAAGTTCGAGGGCTGGGGAGAGAACCGCTATCGCGAGGCCGGCTTCCGCGCCGTGCCGGGGGCGATCGTGCGCAATTCCGCCCATATCGCCAAGGGCGTCATCCTCATGCCCAGCTTCGTCAATCTGGGCGCCTATGTCGATGAAAATTCCATGGTCGATACCTGGACCACGGTGGGCTCCTGCGCCCAGATCGGCAAGAACGTGCACCTGTCCGGCGGCGTCGGCATCGGTGGCGTGCTCGAGCCGCTCCAGGCCGGCCCGGTCATCATCGAGGACAATTGCTTCATCGGCGCCCGCTCGGAAATCGTCGAAGGCGTGATCGTGGGCGAAGGCGCGGTCATCTCCATGGGCGTGTTCATCGGCGCCTCCACCAAGATCGTCGATCGCACCACCGGCGAAGTCCATATCGGCAAGGTGCCGCCCTATTCAGTGGTGGTCTCGGGCTCCCTGCCCGGCAAGCCCCTGCCGGACGGCACGCCGGGCCCCAACCTTTACTGCGCCGTCATCGTCAAGACGGTCGACGCCCAGACCCGCTCCAAGACCGCCATCAACGACCTGCTGCGGGACTAGCAAGGAGCCTGCCTTGGCCATCGATCCGGTAAAGCTGCTCGAACGCCTCATCGCCTGCCCCTCGGTCACGCCCGAGGAGGCCGGGGCGCTCGACCTGCTGGAAGCCGAGCTTAAAGGGCTCGGCTTTGCCGTTACCCGCCTGCGTTTCGAGGGCGATGGCTCCTATCCGGTCGACAATCTCTTCGCCACGCGCGGGGCGGGCGGGCGTCGCCTGCTCTTTGCCGGCCATACCGACGTGGTGCCGCCCGGCGACGCGGCCCATTGGACCGCCGATCCGTTCCAGCCCCGCATTGCCGATGGCCGGATTTATGGCCGCGGCGCCGCCGACATGAAATCGGGCATCGCCGCCTTCGTCGCCGCCTGCGCCGCCATTCCGCCCGAGGCCGGCATCATCCAGCTCGCCATCACCAATGACGAGGAGGCCGACGCCATCAACGGCACCGAAAAGCTGGTGCGCTGGATGGCGGAAAATGGCCATCACTTCGATTTGGCCATCGTTGGGGAACCCAGCTCCGCCGAGACTTTGGGCGACAGCATCAAGATCGGCCGGCGCGGGTCCTTTTCCGGCAGGGTGACCGTTACCGGCACTCAGGGCCATGTCGCCTATCCGCATAAGGCCAATAATCCCCTGCCGGTGCTGGCCGCCGTCGCCACCGCGCTCTCGTCCGAACCGCTCGACGGCGGCACCGCGCATTTTCCGGCCTCCAATCTGGAATTGACCAGCATCGATGTCGGCAATCCGGTCTCCAACGTCATCCCGATGAGCGGCGTCCTGCGGTTCAATATCCGCTATAACGATCTCTGGACGCCCGAGACGCTGGCCGATTGGGTGCGTGGCCGCATCGCCCAGGTCGAGGCCAATGGCACGCGCGTGGATTTCGAGATTGCGGGCGTGCCGTCCCGATCCTTCCTGTCCCCGCTCGGCGCCGATATCGAGACGCTCTCCGCCGTCATCGCCGAGCGCAATGGCAAGGCGCCGGACTATTCGACTGGCGGCGGCACCTCCGATGCCCGCTTCATCGCCCAATATGGTCCCGTGGTGGAATGCGGCCTTGTCGGCCCCTCCATGCATAAGGCCGACGAACATATCGCCCTCAGCGACCTCACCGGCCTTGCCGAGATCTACGAGGGCTTCATGCGCCGCTTCTTCGCCGGGAAACCGGCATGAAGACCTGGCAGAACCTGCAAGAGGCCTTTGCCGGCTGGTGGATGATCCTGCGCGGCGAGGCCGGCTGGGAAGAGCATTTCCGGCTGACCAGCGCGGGCCTGGTCACGGCCTTGGTGCTGTTTTACGTCTTCGCCTTCCTCGCGGTCGTGCTGGCCTCCTTCGAGGTCGGGGTGCCCACCCTGGTCGGGTTCCTCGATATCATGGTGGTGCAGTCGCTCTGGCTCGTGGCCCTCTTGGCGGGGCTTTACGCCACCCGCTTTGCGGTCCGCAGTTCCGGTTCGCCCCTGCCGATCCTGGTCCCCGGCATCTATGCGCTCATCGCCTATCTGGTGCTGGGATCGCTGGTCTCGCTGATCCTCGGCCCGGCGCTGCCCCTGCTCTGGGTGGGGCTGGTCTATCTCCTGTTCCGGCTGGGGCGCATGGCCGGCGGCTGGACCATCGGTGTTTCCGCGGCTTTTGCATTTCTGTCCGTGGTTCTGCTTGTCGGTCTGCCGATGAGCCTCTACATGCTGAGCAACGTTTCAAACTGAGGTATTGAGGAAAGCCCTTGGCCAAAGCGACCACGACCTTCCTCGATGAGTTCCTGAGCGCCGCGCGCGGCTGCCTGGCGCTCGTCATCGGCAATCGCCAGGCGTCGAGCTTTTTCGATTTCCGCCAGGTCGGGCTTGTCGGTTCGTTCATCGCCATTCTGGTGGGCATGGCGGTTCAGGCTTTCGTGCCGCAATTGTTCGGCATCGGGGGCGGCGCGCCGGCGGGCGCGGCTGCGGGCGCGATCATGCTCGGCGGCGTGGCGCTGGGCGTGCAATATGGCGTCGGCTATCTCGTCCTGCGCCTGCTCGGCCGAAGCGATGGCTTCATCCCCTTCGTTGTGGTGCAGAACTGGGTGACGCTGTTCCAGAGCATCCTGGCCGTCGCGATCATCGTGATCTTCGGTCACCCCATGGCCCTGTCGGAAGATGGGCAGATGGTGGAGCTCACCAGCGGCAGCATCCCGTTCCTGGCGCTGGGCATCGTCGCCATGATCGTCTGGGTCAATATCGCCCGGCTGATCCTGACGCTGCGGCCTGCGCATGTGGCGCTGTTCGTCTTCGTGCAGCTCGGCGCGGCCTTCATGCTGCAGCCGATCCTGGGGGCGGCGATCTAGTAATCGACCCCGGTGAGATAAAGCCCGCTCGCAGGCGCCATCGCGCCGCAGCGCGCGCGGTCGGCGGCGTCGAGCGCCGCGCGGAAATCGGCCGGGCTCCACTTGCCCTCGCCCACCAGTTTCAGCGAACCCACCATCGAACGCACCTGATGATGCAGGAACGAGCGGGCGCTGGCGGTGATGGCGACCACCTCGCCATCGCTGCTGACGTCGAGGACGTCCAGCGTGCGGATCGGCGACTTGGCCTGGCATTCGGCGGAGCGGAAGGTGGTGAAATCGTGCCGGCCGAGAATGAGCTGCGCGGCGGCATGCATGCTTTCCGCATCCAGGTGCACCGGCACATGCCAGACCTGATTGCGTTCGATGGCTGCCGGCGCCCGGCGATTGAGAATGCGATATTCGTAATGGCGCGCCTTGGCCGAGAATCGCGCCTCGAAATCGGGCCCCACCGCCTCGCAGGCAATCACCACGACCGGGTGCGGCCGCAAATGGTAATTCAGCGCCTCGCGCACCCGGAACGGGTCCCAATCCTTGCCCAGATCGAAATGCGCCACTTGGCCCAGCGCATGCACGCCGGCATCGGTGCGCCCGGCGGCCTGGGTGGTCACCGTTTCTCCCGAAAAGCGCAGGATCGCCTCTTCCAGCGCCTGTTGCACGCTCAGCCGGTTGGCCTGCCGCTGCCAGCCGCAGAACGGGGTGCCGTCATATTCGACAATGAGCTTGAAACGGGCCATCAGGCGGTTTTGGCGGGCAGGGGGCCGGCGCCGCGCAGGAAGGTCGCCGCGTCCATCGCGCCCTTGCCCTCGCGCTGCACCTGCACGAGCCGGACCGCGCCGGTGCCGCAGGCAATGGTCAGGCCGTCGCCCAGCAAGGCGCCGGGCTCACCCGACCCGCCCACCAGGGCGGAGCGCAATGCCTTGATCCGCACCGTCTTGCCGCCCAGCTCCAGTTCGAACCAGGCGCCCGGAAAGGGCGACAGGCCGCGGATGAGATTATGCACCTGCTCGGCGCTCTGCGAGAAATCAATACGCGCCTCGGCCTTGTCGATCTTGGCGGCATAGGTGGCGCCGTTTTCCGGCTGCGGCGTAAAATCGAGGCTGCCCCGCTCCAGCGCGGCCAGCGCCCGCCCCATCAGATCGGCGCCCAGGCGCATCATCTGGTCGTGCAGTTCTCCGGCAATCATGTCCGGCCCGATCGGGATGATCTCGGTCGGCCCCATGGCGCCGGTATCGAGGCCTTCATCCATTTTCATGACCACGATGCCGGTCTGTTTGTCGCCCGCCATGATCGCCCGCTGGATCGGCGCGGCGCCCCGCCAGCGCGGCAGCAATGAGCCGTGGAGGTTCAAGCAACCATATTCGGGCGCATCGAGGATCGGCGCGGGCAGCAATAGGCCATAGGCCACCACCACGGCGACGTCGGCCCCGAGCGAGGCGAAGACGGCCTGCTCTTCGGCGCCCTTGAGCGAGCGCGGCGTGAAGACCGGAATGCCGAAAGCCTCCGCCGCTTCATGCACCGGGCTCTTGCGCTCGGCCTGCCCGCGCCCCGCCGGCTTGGGTGCGCGCGTATAGACGGCCACCACGTCATGGCCGGCCGAAACGATCTCGGTCAGCGTCGGGACGGAAAATTCGGGCGTACCCATGAAGACGACGCGCATGTGGAGCCTCGCTAAGTCTGGATGCCCCTATGATCGTCATTGCCCGGCTTGTCCGGGCAATCCACTCTGGGCATCGCATGGATCACCGGGACAGGCCCGGTGATGACGAAGGAGCGGGAAGACGTAATGTGCGGTATCAACCAGCCGCCCGCTTGGCGGCCTTGTCGAACTTCTTGATCACCCGGTCGCGCTTCAACCGGCTGAGATAGTCGATATAGAGTACGCCATCGAGGTGATCGAGTTCGTGCTGGATGCAGACGGCGAGCTTGCCCTCGGCCGCCTTGGTCACGTCCTTGCCGTCGAGATCGGTATATTTCACCGTGACCTCATTGGGCCGCTCGACCTCGTAATAGAGCTCGGGAATGGACAGGCATCCTTCCTCGGTCACCTGCATCTGTTCACCGAAATGGGTGATTTCGGGATTGATCATTACCAGCGGCGCCGGGGGCTCGCCTTCGCCGGCAAGGTCCATCACCACGATGCGCTTCATCACCCCGATCTGCGGCGCGGCCAGGCCGATGCCGGGCGCGTCGTACATGGTGTCCAGCATGTCCTTGGCCAGCGTCTTGATCTCGTCGTCGACCTCGATGATCGGGTCGGCAACGGCGCGCAGGCGGGCATCGGGAATGATGAGAATCGGGCGGATAGCCATGGCAGAAAGTCCGGCGAGGAAAGGATTTGCCCCCGATATGGCGATTTCCGGCCTTCCGGTCAACTCCGGCCGGTTTCAATCCGGTTTGAACAAGAACATTTTGCGAACATCAGAATCGGGTTAGACTGGAGGAATGAATGAACTCGACCGCACCCTTTTCACGCTGGGCGATATCCCCGTCAGCCTCGCCCTGGCCCTGCTGATCGGCGGGGCGCTGCTCCTGGCCGGTCTGGTCGGGCTGCTGGTGGCCGCGGCGCGGGCCAGTGCCAGGCGGGCCGACGCGGCCGCCCGGGAAGCGACCGACAATCTGCGGAGCAGTTTCCAGGAGCAGGTCGCCCTGCGCGACGGGCGCATTCGCGATCTCGAAATGCAGCTCGAACGGGAGCGCGAGCGCGCCGCCGACCTGCTCGGGAGCGAGCGCGACAAGAGTGCCGAGCTGCAATCCGAACTGGCCGCCATGCGCACCCGGCTTGACGAACAGGGGCGGCAGAACGAGCTCAATCTCAAGCGCATCCTCGAGGCGCGCCAGCAGATGACCGACGAATTCAAGGCCATTGCCGGCGACGTCCTGCGCTCCCACAGCGAGACCTTCAGCAAGCAGAACCGCGAACAGGTCGATGTGCTGCTCAAGCCGTTGCAGGAAAAGATCGGCGAATTTCATCGCGGCCTGATCGAGGATCGCTCCGCCATGGCCGAGCGCATCAGGGCGCTGGCGGAAAGCAATCTGCAGATCACCACAGAGGCGCAGAACCTCACGCGCGCCCTCAAGGGCTCGTCCCAGGCCCAGGGCGCCTGGGGTGAAATGATCCTCTCCACCATTCTCGAGCAATCCGGCCTGCGCGAGGGGGAGCAATATGTCACCCAGCAGAGCCATAGCGGGGAGGACGGCCAGCGCCTGCGCACCGATGTGGAAATCCGCATGCCCAATGGCGATGTGCTGGTGATCGATTCCAAGGTGTCGCTCACCGCTTTCGAGGCCTATGTGAACAGCGCCGAGGAGGGCCGCGAGCAGCATCTGCGCGCCCATATCGCCTCCGTGCGCACCCATATCGCCACCCTGGGCGACAAGACCTATCACCGCGCGGCCCGCTCCAGCCTCGATTACGTGATGATGTTCGTGCCCATCGAATCGGCTTTGGCCACCGCCATCCAGCATGATGCCAAGCTGGTCGAATTCGGCATGAGCAAGGGCGTCATGCTGACCACGCCGACGACGCTGATGACCGTCCTGCGGACGGTGCGCAATGTCTGGGACATCGAAAAGCGCCACCAGAACGCCGAGGAAATCGCCGAGCGGGCGGGGGCGCTTTACGACAAGGTGGCCGGATTCCTGGCCAGCATGGACAAGCTGGGCGGGCATCTCGACAAGGCCCGCTCCAGTTTCGACGACGCGCGCAATCAATTGTCGAACGGGCGCGGCAATGTCGTGCGCCAGGTCGAAATGCTGCGCGAGCTCGGCGCCAAGGCGAACAAGCCCCTGCCGCCGGGCTGGGAAGGCGGCAGCGACGACAAGCCGGCCCTGCGTCTGGTGGGCGAGGAGCCGGGCGACCTGAATTAGGCCCCCAATATCACGGCGATCACAATCTCTCGGACAGGTCGAACCGCTGGCGCGACACGGCGTTCTGCTCTCGTGATGGACGCTTATGGGAGACAGATCATGGTTCAGCATCACCATAATCCCGGCAGCATCGTGCCGCAGGAAACCAGTTTCGACAATTCCGACACGCCCGGTATCGCCCAGCCCTATAGCCAGACCGAGATCGAGGAACTGCTCTATGGCGATGACCGGCCGGTTGAAGACCGCCTGGCCCGGCTGCGCGACATGCGCGACGAATTGGTCACGCGCGAAAGCGGGGATTTCGGCGACGAGGATCCCGCTGCCATGATCGAGGAGCTCGACCGGGCCATGGCCGAATTGCAGCGCGATGCGCAGAATGCCGATGAAACCGGCAGTGCCGATGCGCTCATGTCCGCCGATCCGGCCGATCACCTGGACGCGCTCGCCCCCGACGATGTCGATGCGCGCGACGCGCTGATCGGCGAGGAGGAATTCTACGAGGAGGACGAGGACGGGCCGGTCGATGACGACCATGTCTGGCAGGGCAGCGACGAGTTCAAGCCCGACCTGCACTGACCCTTTCTATATCTCAGTGCGGGCCCTGAGCGCCTGGCTGAGCGTGCCTTCGTCGAGATAGTCGAGCTCGCCGCCTACGGGCACGCCATGGGCGAGGCGGGTGACCTTGATCGGGGTGCTCGCCAGCCTGTCGGTGATGTAATGGGCGGTGGTCTGGCCCTCGACCGTGGCATTCATGGCCAGGACGATCTCGGAATAATCATGCGCCCGGGCGATGAGGCCTTCGAGGTTGAGATCGTCCGGCCCCACGCCGTCGAGCGGGGACAGGACGCCGCCCAGCACATGGTAGCGAACCTGGCCAACCCCGGCGCGTTCCAGCGCCCAGAGATCGGCAACGTCTTCCACCACAATGAGAATTCCCGTTTCGCCGCGCCGCGGATCGGCGCAGATGGAGCAGGGGTTCGTGGTATCCACATTGCCGCAGACTTCGCAGGTCCGCACCGCCGCCACGGCCCGGTCGAGCGCTGCCGAAAGGGGCAGCATGAGCTGTTCCTTGCGCTTGATCAGGTGCAGGACCGCCCGGCGCGCCGAGCGCGGACCGAAGCCGGGCAGGCGCGCCATGAGCTGGATCAGCTGTTCGATTTCGGGTCCGCCGGACGGCATTTTGGTGTCACCTGGAAGGCGAATTGGTTAGCAGACTGTGAACGTTGAGCGCCGCCAAGGGGGCGAAAAAGCTCAAAACGGAAACTTCATGCCCGGCGGGATGGGCAGACCGGCGGTGACCTCGGCCATCCTGCGCTGCATCTCCGCCTCGCTCTTGCCCTTGGCGTCGTTGAAGGCGGCCACGATCAGGTCCTCGATCACCTCGGCATCTTCCGGCTTGAGCAGAGTGGGGTCGATCTTGAGACCGCGCATCTCGCCCTTGCCCGACAGCGCCACCACGACCATGCCGCCGCCCGAGCGGCCCTCGACCACCAGCTCGGCCAGTTCGGCCTGCATGGCCTCCATCTTGGCCTTCATTTCGCCGGCGGCCTTCATCATGCCCATGATGTCTTTCATTCGTCGTCCTCTTCGGGTGGTGGCGGGGCCAGCTCGGGAATGATGGCGGCTTCATCGCGCACCGTCACGTTCACCAGCTTGGCCCCCGGAAATGTTTCCAATATGGCCTTGACCAGCGGATCGTCATGGGCCGCGGCCGTCGCCGCTTCCTTCTTCTGCTCTTTCTCCTGTCTGATGGTCAGGCCATCGACCGGCTTGGTCGAGACGGTGACCAGCCAGCGCTGCCCGGTCCAGGTCTGCAGCCGCGCGGAGAGATTGTTGACCACATTGGGATTGGCGCCCTCGACCAGCGCCACCTCGATGCGGCCCTGCTCGAAGGAAACCGGCAGCATCTGGCTTTCCAGCGCCAGCTTGACCAGCATGTCGCGCTTGGCCGTGGCCAGGGCGATGAGATCCTTGTAGCTGGTGACGGTCGCCAGCGCCGGCTGCACCGCGACATTGGGCGTCGGGCCGGGGGAGGCGACGGCCATGGTAGCCGGCTCGCCCAGGGAAGGCGCTTCGACGCGCAACGCCGACGCGCCCCCGGAGCCCGAGCCGGAAGGCGCGCGCGGCGGCAGGGGCGGAGGGCCGCCCGCTGCCGGCGCGGCGGCCGAAGGCAGATTGCCCTGCTGGGTCAATTTGGTGATCAGTTCGTCCGGGCTCGGCAGGTCGGCGGCATAGGCGAGGCGGATCAGCACCATTTCGGCGGCCTGCAAGGCATTGCCGGCGCGGGAGACTTCCTCATTGCCCTTGAACAGGATTTGCCAGGTTCGGGTCAGCGCCCGCATGGAGAGGCGATTGGCCAGGTCCTGCCCGCGCACCCGCTCGTCGGGCGTGAGCGATGCATCATCGGCCGCGGCGGGCACGACCTTGATGCGGGTCACGAGATGGGTGAATTCGGCGAGGTCGGCGAGCAAGGTCTGCGGATCGGCGCCCAGGTCGTAGAGCTCGCGCATGGCGGTCAGCGCCTCGGCGATCCGCCCGCCCATCAGGTCCTCGAAGAGATCGATGATCCGCGCCCGGTCGCCCAGGCCCAGCATGGCCTTGACCGTGGCGGCACTGACATTGCCATTGCCGTGGGCGATGGCCTGGTCGAGCAGCGAGAGGCTGTCGCGCGCCGAGCCTTCGCCGGCGCGCACGATCATGGCCAGCGCATCCGGCTCGAAGCCGATGCCTTCCTGGCCGAGGATTTTTTCGAGATAGGCCGACATGATCTCGGCCGGGATGCGGCGCAGGTCGAAGCGCTGGCAGCGCGACAGGATGGTGATCGGGACCTTGCGGATCTCGGTGGTGGCGAAGATGAACTTCACATAGGGCGGCGGCTCTTCCAGCGTCTTCAGCAGGCCGTTGAAGGCGGCCGTGGAGAGCATGTGCACTTCGTCGATCACATAGACCTTGTAGGGCGCCGAGACCGGGCCGTATTTGACCGAGTCGATGATCTCGCGAATGTCGCCGATACCGGTATTGGATGCGGCGTCCATCTCCACCACGTCGACATGGCGGCCCTCGATGATGGCGCGGCAATGATTGCCCTCCACCGACAGGTCGAGCGTGGGATGGCGTCCCGTCTCGTCCTCGTAATTGAAGGCACGGGCCAGAATGCGGGCCGTGGTCGTCTTGCCCACGCCGCGCACCCCGGTGAGGATGAAGGCGTGGTGGATGCGGTTCTGCGCGAAGGCATTGCCCAGCGTCTGCACCATCGCGTCCTGCCCCACCAGGGTGGAGAAGTCGCGCGGGCGATATTTGCGGGCGAGGACGAGATAGGGCGAGGTCTGGTTGTCAGCCATGCCGCCCGTCCGTGTGCCGCCTTGTCGGGAATCTGCCTTCGTTCATGCCCGGACCATAGGGCAAGCCGCGTCCGACCGCAAAAGCCAAGAACGGATTTGCGGGGCCGATATGCCCACTTGTGAACAGATTGAGTAGGAGGCTGGCATCGACCCGTGAGGATCTCGTTGGGGCTGCTTCCTTCCGGACCTGACCCGGTTGGCGAGGAACACGTCCGCGCCAACCTCCCGAAGGCCTATATGCGGATTATTGGCCGAGGATGCAAGGGGGCGGGCGCGAGCGGCCGGGTCGTAATCGGGCGGTGCGAGGGCGATCTCCCCCGCTAAGGTCAGGGCTGCGCGGAATCGGGGTGTTTCATGTATTTCAGGGTGGCCGCGCAAGCTATCGTTGCCACCGCGCTGACCACGATGATGATGGCCATGGGAAAGGGCGTTCCATCGGCGAGCGCCCCGACCAGCGCCGACCCGACCATGCCGCCCCCATATTGCGCGAACCCGAGCAGGGCGGAGGCGGAACCGGTGCCATGATCGACGCTTGCCAGCCCGCCGGCCACCGCATTTGCGCCGACCAGGCCGTTCATCGCCACGAACACCGCCAGGCCGACGGTGAAGACGACCAGGCCGTCCGAGCCGGCGGCTACAACGCCGAGCACGACGAGCCCCGCCGCCAGCCGCACGAAGGTGCCCGTGAGCATCAGGCTGTCGCTGCTGAAGCGTCCGATGAGGTGTCGGTTGATTATATTGGCCAGCATGATGCCTGCAATGCCGGCCGCGAATACCAGCCCATAGGCATCGGGCGAGAGGCGGTAATATTGGATGAACACGAAAGAGGAGCCGGCGACATAGGCGAAGACGCCGGCAGCAAAGCAGCCGAGCACGCCAGCATAAAGCATCAGCCGCGAATTGCGCAGATGCTGTCCATAATGCGCGAATGCGCTGCCCAGTCCGGCATCCATGCGCCGGTCCCGGGGCAACGATTCCGTGGTCCGGACCACGCCGAGCGACGTCACCAGCCCGATCGCCACCAATGTCCAGAAGATATATTGCCACGAAGAGATCGCCAGGATCTGTGCGCCCAGGATGGGACCCAGAAGCGGAGCGACGCCCATGATCGTCATGAGCGTCGAGAGCACCCGGGCGGCTTCCTCGCGCGCGAAGAGGTCGCGGACCATGGCGCGGCCGATGACCACCGCCGCGCTGGCGCCGAGAGCCTGCACGATGCGCCAGCCGATCATCTGGAAGGCGTCGGTGGACAAGGCGCAGCCTGCCGCGCCGACGGCGAAAATGGCCACCCCGGCCAGAAGCGGCACCTTGCGGCCATAACGGTCGCTGACCGGTCCCCAGAACAATTGCCCCAGGCTGAAACCGAGCAGGTAGCCGGAGACGGTCAATTCGAGCGTGCCCTGGCTCGCCCCCAGGCTCGCCGCCATACTGGGCAGCGCCGGGAGGTAGAGATCGGTGGAGATCGAGGCGAAGCCAAGGAGCAGGCTGAGCAAGACCGTGAGCCACACGCCCCGATAGTGCTCGGCTTGCGGTGCATCATGCGCGGGGGCGGTTTCGGTGGTCATGGATATTCTCGGGTTAGGCGCGGGGTGTCGCGGGGGTACCATAAGGCGCGCGCGCATCTCGTGTCCCGCCGGCAGCGAGGGTATGGCGCCGGCGAAAACAAACTTGGTCGCAATCACCATCTCCTCCTGCCTGGATGCAGCATAGCGCTTTGCGGTTCTGCGATAATCCAGTAAAATCCACTTGTGTCTATTAGGAGAGCTAATGAATTACGGCGCGGACATGCGTGACCTGCAGGCTTTCCTCGCCGTGGCGCGGGCCCGCAGTTTCACCAAGGCGGCGGCGACGATGGGCGTTTCGCAATCGGCGCTGAGCCAGACAATCCGGGAGTTGGAGCGGCGCCTGGGTGTTCCCCTGCTCAAGCGCACGACGCGCAGCGTCTCCACTACGGAGGCCGGGCAGCGCCTGCTCAATACGGTCGGCCCGTCCATGGACCAGATCGCCGTAGAAATCGCGGCCTTGAGCGCCTTTCGCGACCGGCCGGCCGGCACGATCCGCCTCAATGTCGCCGAGCATGCGCTGCGTAGCGTCCTCTGGCCCAAGATCAGCCGTTTTGCCCACGACCATCCCGATATCAAGATCGAGATCGATTCCGAGAATGGCCTGATCGACATCGTCGAGCGTGGTTACGATGCCGGCGTTCGGCTGGGCGAGCAGGTGGCCAAGGACATGGTCGCGACCCAGATCGCACCGGATTGGCGGATGGCCGTGGTCGGCGCCCCGACCTATTTCAGGGACCACCCGCACCCCGCGCAGCCCGAAGACCTGACCGGACACAATTGCATCAACCTGCGGCTGATCACCTATGGCGGCTTCTATGCCTGGGAGTTCGAGAAGGAGGGCAGACGCCTCAACGTGCGGGTCGAGGGACAATTGGCCTTCAATTCCGGCAGCCATGTGCTGACGGCGGCGCGGGAGGGCCATGGGCTGGCCTGCATTCCGGAAGAAGCGGCGCTGCCCCATATCCGAAGCGGCGCGCTTTTGCAGGTTTTGGCGGATTGGATGCCCACCTTCGAGGGCTATCACCTCTATTATCCCAGCCGCGGCCAGACATCGCCGGCTTTCGCGCGGCTCGTCGAAGCGCTGCGCTACCGACCCTGACTATCTGAGCCGCTCCAGCCGGCCCCTGTTCTTGACGACGTTCTTATAGTCCCACTGGATGGTCCGGGCTTCGGCAAGCCAGGCGGTCAGCGCGGTTTCGTCGATCTGGGGGAGCGCAGTGTAGCGCTTTTCGGCGGCCTTGAAGGTGCCTTCGACGGCAAGGCCCGGGGTTTTGAAGGATTGCCCGCTCCAGAACAGGAGGCGCACGCAGGTCTTGAGCTTGCTGTAGCCCACGATCGGATTGCCCTCGAGGAACCAGACCGGATGGGCGTGCCAGATCTTGCTCTCGGCATCGGGCAGTTCCCTGTCGATGACCTGCCGGAGGGCCTGGCAGATGGCGCGGTCCTCATCGGCCTGGGCGTCGTTATAGGCCTCGATCGTGGCCGGCTTCATGGGCATTGTCCTCAGTTGAAGGCGCGCACTTCGACTGGCGCGCGGCAGGCGATGGCGGCCTTGCGGCCCCAGGCCAGGGCTTCCTCCTGGCTGGCGAGTTCGAGCACCCAGAAGCCGCCCACATGTTCCTTGCTTTCGATATAGGGGCCATCGGTGACGATGACATTGCCGCCCGGCTCGGTCCGGAGCGACATGGCGCTGCGGGCAGGGCGCAGGCCGCCGACGAACACCCTGATGCCGGCGGCGACCATGTCGTCGTTGAGCGCATCGATATCGTCGATCATGGCCTGCTCCTCCCGGCTGGAATCATAATCGTCGGGCAGGTGGATGGCGACCAGGTATTGCGTCATGAAATCCTCCTTGAGGCTGGGCGAGCCATGCGGCCGCCTTCACCATCCCGACGAACGGGCCGGGCGGATTTCGACATGGCCCGCGGGCATTGCCAGGGCTTCAGGGCTTCCGGGCATGGGCGGGCAGGGCAGGCTTCGCTTCCCGCCATTGGCCGGGCGCCAGGCCTTCGAGGCTCCAGGCGCCGATCTGCCAGCGCACCAGGCGCAGCGTGGGAAAGCCGATGGCGGCGGTCATCCGCCGCACCTGGCGGTTGCGGCCCTCGCTGATGGTCAGCGACAGCCAGCTGTCCGGAACGCTTTTGCGATAGCGCACCGGCGGGTCGCGCGGCCAGAGATCGGGCGGGGCGATGCGCCTGGCCTTTGCCGGGCGCGTGGGGCCGTCCTTGAGAATGACGCCCCGGCGCAATTGGTCCAGAGCCGCCTCGTCCGGCTCGCCTTCCACCTGTACCAGATAGGTCTTTTCCAGCTTGAATCTCGGGTCGGCGATGCGTGCCTGGAGCTTGCCGTCATCGGTCAGCAGCAACAGGCCCTCGCTGTCCTTGTCGAGCCGGCCGGCGGGATAGACGCCCGGCACCTTGAGGTAATCGGCCAGCGTCGCGCCCTCGCCGGTGAACTGGGTCAGCACGTTGAACGGCTTGTTGAAGAGGATGAGGCGCGTCACGCGGGGCGGTCCTTGCTGTCGGAATCGTGGCGGCGGGGCGGATGCACCAGGGTCACCAGCACCACCGATATCAGCATCAGCAGATACCATGAACCCAGCTTGCTCCAGCTGACCAGCGCCCAGCCGTCCGCCTGGTTCGGATAAATCCAGGCGCGGCTCCAGGTGCCGATATTCTCCGCGATCCAGATGAACAGGGCCACCAGGAGAAAAGCCAGCAGCATGGGCATGGCATGGCGGAAGCGGAACACCCGGTAATGCATGAAGCTGCGGCCATAGAGCAGCACAATGGCGGCGAAGAGAAGCCAGCGGAAATCGAAGATGTAATGGTGGGAGAAGAAATTGATGTAGATGGCCAGCGCCAGCAGCACCGTCATCCGGAGCGGCGGATAGCGGGTGAAGGTGATGTCGAAAATGCGCTGGATGCGCGCCATGTAGGAGCCGACACAGGCATACATGAAGCCGGAAAAGAGCGGCACGCCACCGATGCGGAAGATCGCCTCGTCGGGGTAAATCCAGGAGCCGGCGGTGGTCTTGAAGATTTCCATGCCGGTGCCGACCAGGTGGAAGATGAGGATGACGCGGGCCTCTTCCAGCGTTTCGAGCTTGAACAGGATCATCCCGGCCTGGATCAGCAGCGCGGCGATGAACCAGAAATCGTAGCGGTTGAGGCCGATCTCGGGCCAATAGAGCCGGGTGACGAGGATCATGCCCAGCATCAGCCCGCCGAACAGGCATGCCCAGGCCTGTTTCAGCCCGAAGACCAGGAACTCGATGAGGCCATCGGCCAGCCGTCCGCGTGGCATGCGCGCCAATATGGCATGCGCCGCCCGGTCGATGCCCGCTTCCACACTCGTGAACCGATTGGCCATGCCCCGCCCTTGCCCGAACAACCCGCTCTGGTTATGCCCTCTGGAGGGCAGAATTGTTTCGAGCCGGTTTCATACCGGACAAGGCAGGAGTTCGCATTGACTAAACGGCGCCACCCGACATCGTTGCGGACCTCCAGCGAGGACATCGCCGTTTCGCGCAAGGCGCCCGACACGCCGCAGACCCGCAGCGCTGCCTATCGGCTGGCTTTTGCCGATGACGAATTCATGACCTCCGAGGATACGCGCGGGGTCCGGTTCCAGCTCGAATATCTCAAGCCCGAATTCCGCCTGCGCGAACATGGCATTCTCTCGACCGTGGTGCTGTTCGGCGGCGCCCGCATTCCCGAGCCGGGCAAGCCCGCCTGGGCCGCCAAGAACGAGACGCAGAAAAAGAACCTCGAAGCCGCCTCGGTCTTTTACGAGGAAGCGCGCCGCTTTGCGCAATTGGCGTCGCAGACCTCGGCCTCGCTGGACTACAAGGAATTCGTGGTGGTGACCGGCGGCGGGCCGGGCGTCATGGAGGCGGGCAATCGCGGCGCCGCCGACATGGGCGCGCCCTCGATCGGGCTCAATATCGTCCTGCCGCATGAACAGGCGCCCAATCTCTACGTGACGCCGGACCTCTCGTTCAATTTCCACTATTTCGCCACCCGCAAGATCCATTTCCTGATCCGCGCCAAGGTGGTGGCGGTGTTCCCCGGCGGCTTCGGCACGCTGGACGAATTCTTCGAGACGCTGACCCTGATCCAGACCGGACGCATGGAAAAGGTGCCGGTCCTGCTGTTTGGCAAGCACTTCTGGACCAAGGTGATCAACCTGGAGGCCCTGGCCGAGGCGGGCACCATCTCGCCCACCGATCCGGACCTGTTCAGCCTGGTGGACAGCGCCGACGAGGGCTGGGACATCGTGCGCCAGTTCTACAACCTGCCGATCATGGGCGAGCCGGTCGGACAGGCCGACTGACCCGCCGGCCGCCACGACCTCGCCTGCGACAGGCCCGGGGTGAGGTCTAATTCGGCGCTCGCGGTTCTTACCCGGCCCTTTGCGTGCCCCTGCCGCTCTGATTGGCCAACCCGCTGATCGTGGCGCGCAGGGCGGCGGGTTTGACCGGCTTGGTGATGACGGCGATGCCGCGATCCTCGGCCAGGCTGCGCACGGCCGGGCTGCGATCGGCGGTGACCAATGCGGCGGGCAGATGGCCGCCCAGATTGTGGCGCAGCCATTCAATGGCATCCAGGCCCGATGTCTGGTCGAGATGGTAATCCATCAGCACCAGGTCCGGATACCAGCCCTCCAGCAATCGCTCGCGGTCGATCTGTTTGAGCGAGAGGGCGGTGCGCACATCGCATCCCCAATGGGTGAGCAGCCCCTCCATGGCTTCGAGAATGGCGCTTTCATTGTCCACGCACAGCACGCGCAGGCTCAGCGTGCCGAAGCCGGGCTCGGGCAGGGCGGGTTCGGCCTTGCTGGCGGGCCGTCCATTGCGCAGGGCGGGCAGATAGATGGAAAAGCGCGAGCCATGGCCCTCGCGGCTGTCGAGTTCCAGCGTCAGCCCCAGGGCGGCCACCAGCCTCTGCACGATGGAGAGGCCCAGCCCCAGGCCCTGGGCCATGCGGGCGCCGCGTTCGAGCCGGGAGAATTCGGCGAAGACGAGCTTGTGCTGGTCCTTGTTGAAGCCGATGCCGGTATCGACCACGTCGAGCCGCCAGCGATTGCCGCGCTTGCGCAGGCCCACCAGCACCTTGCCGCCCACCGGGGTATATTTGATGGCATTGGAGACCAGGTTCTGCACGATGCGGCCCAGCAGCGCCCGGTCGGCCAGGACGGTGGCGCCGGTCGGCACCATGCGCAGGGAAATCGAGCGCTCCCGGGCCATGGGGGCGAATTCCACCTCGGTCTTGCGCAGCAGGTCCTGCGCCTGCATCGGCGTCGGCGCCGGTTTCAGTGCGCCGCTGTCGATGCGCGAAATATCGAGCAGGGCGCTCATGATGTCCTCCACCGCGGTCAGCGAGGCCTCGATGGAATTGGCCAGGTCGGCGAAGGCGGTGGATTTGGCGCGCTCGATCAGGGTCGAGGTATAGAGGCGCGCGGCATTGAGCGGCTGCAGCAGGTCATGGCTGGCCGCGGCCAGGAAACGCGTCTTGTCGTGGTTGGAGGCATCGGCCTTGGCGCGCGCCACTTCGAGCTCGGCATTGACCTGGCGCAGGGCGGCGGTGCGCTCCTCCACCCGCCGCTCCAGGGTCTGGTTGACCTGTTCCAATTGCTGCTCGGCCCGCACCCTGGCGGTGACGTCGGAGAAGCTGATGACCAGCCCGCCATCGGGCAGGCGGCTGGAGTGAAATTCCAGCACCTGGCCGGCATTGCCCATGCGCTGGGTGACCGTGGTGACCGAGGAGGTGAGCACATTGATGCGCTCGATGGCCAGCCGCGCCGCGTCGCCGGCGCCCAGATCGCCGCGTTCGGCGGTGAACAGGGCGATGTCGAACAGGGCCGTGCCCGGGCGGGTCAGGTCGGCCGGCAGGGCCAGGAGGCCATTATAGCGCGCATTGGAGGTGACCAGGCGCAGCCCGGCATCGAAGACGGCGATGCCTTGCGGAACATGGTCCATGGCCAGCCGCAGGGCCGAGGCCGGGTCTTCGGGATGCAAGGGCATGAGGGCGGCGCGTTGCCTTTCTGCTGGAACAATCCGGTTATCCGCCGCGCCAGTGTTCAGTGCAAGACCACCCTTGGACCCATTGCTTTTGCCGAAAAACCGGGCAATCGTTAACCCGGGTTTATCAGCAGACCGCCCGATCCGGCGGCAGACAAAGCGAGAGGGCTTGCCATGAGCGGATTTTTGAAGGAATTCCGGGACTTTGCCGTCAAAGGCAATATGATCGACCTGGCCATCGGCGTCATCATCGGCGCCGCGTTCGGGGCGATCGTGTCCTCGATCGTGGATGACCTGTTCATGCCGCTGATCGGCATCATCATCGGCGGCATCGATTTTTCCAGCCTGGTGATCCAGGTCGGCGAGGCCCAGGTCCGCATTGGTCTCTTCATCAATGCCGTGGTCAAGTTCACCATCATCGCCTTCGTGCTGTTCATGGTGGTCAAGTTCATCAATTCGCTCAAGCGCGAGGCCGCCAAGGAGCCGGTGGAAACCACGCCGGCCCCCACCAAGGAAGAAGTCCTGCTCACCGAGATTCGCGACGCCATCCGCGCCAGCAAGAGCTGACCCAATCGCAGTCATGACGGAAAGGGCCGGCATTGCCGGCCTTTTTCATGCGTCAACATTAGGAATTATATCAATTGACAGGAATATAATCTTATTCCATCCTGCCCCTAGGTGGTTCCTCCTACGAACTGTTCTTATCGGTCGGCGCGACCACCTAAGGTAAACTACATTTGCGGGGCATCCGGCGAGGGATGCGGCGAGGGCGGTCCCGGCCGCCTGCGGATCGTTGCGGGTCCGGTTGCCCCGGCGCGTCCGGCGGAAGGCGCAGGCGGTTTCGCCGGACGTGGCTGCAAGGTGGGAGCCGGTTCCAGGCCTCGGGCTGCGCGGGCTCCCCGTCACACTTTGCCGAAAGGGGCTCCGGATGAATACGCATTCCTATTATCACGCCTTCCTCAATCGGGATCGACTGGTGCATGTCGTCGATGCCGATCTGGACATTTGCGAAGCCTTGAGCGTGCTGTTTCGGCTGGAGGGGTTCCAGACCAGTTTCTCGCTGGACATGGCCAGCGCCGTCACGGCGCTGGAGCGCCGCCATCCCGATGTGGCGGTCATCAACCTGGTGCTGAGCGCGGAAAGCGGGCTGGGCCTGCTGCGGCGCGTCAAGGCGCTGCGCACCGGGGCGCCGGTGATCATGCTGGCCGACAATCCCCAGGTGGATGCGGCGGTGACGGCGATGAAGCTGGGCGCCACCGACGTGCTCACCAAACCCATCGACAGCGAGCATCTGCTCACCGTCATCCGCGACGCCTTGCGCAAGGACGTGCATGTGGGCGCCATGAACGAGGGCCGCCGCCCGGTGGAAGTGCGCGGCTTTTCCCAGCTCACCCCGCGCGAGCGCGAGGTGCTGCAATTGATCACCAATGGTCAATCCAACAAGGAAGCGGGCCGCGAGCTCGGCATTTCTCCCCGCACCATCGAGGTGCACCGCGCGCGAGTCATGGAAAAACTCGGCGCCCGGAATACGGCTGATTTGATGCGGATCGTGCTGACGAGCTGATCGGTGCTGTTCGTGGCCTTGCAGGATTATTGGCCGGGCGAGAGCGAAACCACGCTGCGACTGCTCGCGCTGCTCGCCATCGGCGCGGCGCGGCTGTCGCTGGATGCCTGGAGTCGCGAGGGCGCCAGACGGCCGCTGGGCGATTACATCAACGAGACTTTCGACCCTATCGCGGCGATCACCGGGAAGCGTTGAAGCCCATGGAGGCGGTTGCTCCTCGCTCCTCTTGATATGTGGCGCGCAAGGGGCTTGCTTCAAGCCCTCGTTCATCCGCTAAAACCGAGGCCCATCGCGGAACGTGGAGGCCGATCGTGGATCATGCGGTGATCATTGCCGGGGGCGGGCCGACCGGGCTGATGCTCGGCGCCGAATTGCGGTTGGCGGGAGCCGATGTGCTCATCGTCGAGAAGCGGACGGACCCGGTGCGCATCCAGCCCGGTGCGCTGGGCCTGCATGCCCGCACGCTGGAAGTGCTCGACCAGCGCGGCATTCTCGGGCGCTTCCTGGCCGAAGGCACGCCGATGCAGGTGCTGGGCTTTGCCGGCGTACGGCTCGACATCAGCGACTTTCCCAGCCGCCATCCCTACGGCCTGTCGCTGCTGCAGAAGCACAGCGAGCGCATCCTGCGCGATTGGGCCGCGGAACTGGGCGTGCCGATCCGGCGCGGAACCGAGATCGTCGGCTTTCGCGAGGAGGTCTCGGGCATCGCGGTCGAATTGAGCGATGGCCGCAGGTTGATGGCGCAATATCTCGTCGGGTGCGATGGCGGGCGCAGCCTCGTGCGCAAGCATGCCGGCATCGGCTTTCCCGGCACGGACCCCACCGTCAGCCATCTGCTGGCCGAGGCGGAATTGACCGACCCGCCCGATTTGGGCCTGCGCGGCGATGCCATCGGCACCCATGCCATGAGCCCGGGCGAAAATGGCAAGGTGGGCATCATGGTCACCGAGGCGGTCATCGGCACAGCCGAGCCGACGCTGGACGTGCTGCGGCAGGCGCTGGTCGCCCATTACGGCAAAGATTACGGCGTTCGCAATCCCACCTATATCACCCGCTTTACCGACATGACCCGCCAGGCCGAGACCTATCGCCGGGGCCGGGTTCTGCTGGCGGGGGATGCGGCGCATATCCATTACCCCGCCGGTGGCTTCGGCATGGGCATGGGGATTCAGGAAGCGGTCAATCTGGGCTGGAAGCTGGCGCTGGTCGTTCGTGGCGCGGCTCCCGAAACGCTGCTCGACACCTATCATGCCGAGCGCCATCCGGTCGCCGAGAGCCTGCTGCGCTATACCCTGGCCAGCGTGGCGCTGGCCCGCAGGGACCCGCAAAGCAAGGCCCTGGGCGCCATCATGGGCGAGCTCGTCGCCATGGCCGAACCGCGGCGCGTGACCGCCGGGCAGATGTCGGGTCTCGATATCCGCTACGATCTGGGCACGGGCCATCCCCTGCTCGGCCGGCGCATGCCGGACCTCGACATCGTGACCGCCCAGGGGCCGTCCGCGTCTTCGACCTGCTGCACGAGGCGCGGCCGGTAGTGCTCAATCTCGGTCCACGCGGCAGTCTCGAGCCGGGGCCATGGCGCGATCGGGTTCGAGTGATCGAGGCACGCTATGAGGGCACCTGGGAATTGCCGGTCATCGGAGCCGTCGCGGCGCCTTCCGCCGTGCACATTCGCCCCGATGGCCACGTCGCCTGGGTGGGTCAGGGCACGGATGCGGGCCTCAGCGAGACGCTGAGGGCCTGGTACGGACCGGCATAGGCCTGCGAGGCGGCAGCAGACACCTCGCCGGGGGCGCTGCCCCTGGGTCGAGCGTTACCCGCCCAGATTGGGCAGGGTCAGGTCGCCGGAGGTGAGCTTGCTGGCGGTGATGGCGGCGTCGGCCTTTTCGCGCGGCAATTCCAGGGCCGTCCACACGCTGACCAGGGCGTGGCGCAATTCGAAGATCATCTCGTCGGTATGGAGCGGCGTCGGGGTGATGCGCAGCCGCTCCGTGCCCTTGGGCACGGTGGGGTAATTGATGGGCTGGATATAGATATTGTGCTTGTCCAGCAGCATGTCGCTGGCCGCCTTGACGGCGCGGGCATCGCCCACGATGAGCGGCACGATATGGGTCTCGGTCTCCATCACCGGCAGGCCGGCATCGGCCAGGATCGCCTTGGTCAGGCGCGCCTGGCGCTGGTGCATCTGCCGCTCGTGGCCATTGCCCTTGAGATGCTCGATCGAGGCGCGGGCCGCGGCGCAGAGCGCGGGGGGCAGGGCGGTGGTGAAGATGAATTCGGGCGCATAGGAGCGCACGGCATCGATGATCGCCTTGTTGGCGGCGATATAGCCGCCCATGACGCCGAACCCCTTGGCCAGGGTGCCCTCGATGACGTCGATGCGGTCCATCAGCCCTTCGCGCTCGGCAATGCCGCCGCCACGCGGGCCATACATGCCTACGGCATGGACTTCGTCGATATAGGTCAGCGCGCCGAATTCCTCGGCGAGGTCGCAGATTTCCTTGATCGGGGCGACGTCGCCATCCATCGAATAGACGGATTCGAACACGATCAGCTTGGGCCGCTTGCGGTCCACCTGGCTCAGCAGTTCGCGGAGATGGGCCACGTCATTGTGCCGGAAGATCTTCTTTTCCATGCCCGACTGGCGAACGCCCTGGATCATCGAGGCATGGTTGAGCTGGTCGGAGAAGATGACGCCATTGGGCAGCAGCCGGGCAATGGTGGAGATCGCCGCCTCGTTGGAGACGAAGCCCGAGGTGAAGACCAGGGCCGCTTCCTTGCGGTGCAGGTCGGCGAGCGACCGCTCGAGCTCGACCAGCGGGCGGTTGGTGCCCGAAATATTGCGGGTGCCGCCGGCGCCGACGCCCATCGTGGCCGCGGTTTCCTGCATGGCGCGCACGACCTTTTCGTGCTGGCCCATGCCCAGATAGTCGTTGGAGCACCAGATGGTGATCTCGCGGCTATTGTCGGCGTCGTCGCGATATAGCGCCTTGGGGAACCGCCCCGCGATGCGCTCGAGATCGGCAAAGACGCGATAGCGCTTTTCCGCCCGCAGCGTGTCCACTGCATCCTCGAAGATACCGCGATAGTCCATGGGGCCGTTCCTTTACCGAAACCCGGCGCGGCAGGAACCCGCGCGAGGCTAGCTTTGCTTCTCCTAAAGCGACCGGCGCGGCATTGATATAGGTCAATTCGACGCGCGCCACCGGGCTAAAGCCTTGGCCGGCAAGGGAAGAGGGGTCTGTTTTGAGACCCATTCTAAAGTTTCCGCGCACTTCTGCAACAGCGCGATGCACGGCATTCATCTGTTTCGCCCTTTGCGCATAATGCGCGCCATATTGTCGGTGCCCCGCCACCGGGCTTAGATCGGCCATCCCTGGGGGGATGGGGGTTTTGGGGTGAAGAGTTTTTCGTCGTCGAGTTTCGCCGGGCCGCATGGCGACGCGCTGGCCCTGGCCCATGCTGTGACCGGCCGCCATCCGCAGGCCCTGTTCTCCGATTTCCAATGGTTCCTCTACCAGGGCCGGGACAGCGTCTTTTTCACCGCCTTCTCGACCGAGCGCTATGACAGGGACAGCCTCGCCAATATGGTGGCCGAAATGGTGGCCCTGGCGCCGCAGCTTACCCATGGCTTTGTCGGCGCCCGGCCGGGCCAGCCTTTTCCGAAACATCTGCTCGACGCCATCATTTCGGTGGAGATGGTGGACGATTTCGCCGCCTATCCCGATGCCTGGCTGAGCAAGTCGGCGGACATCTTCGAGCGTCCGGACCTGCCCTTGTTCCGCGTCATGGCCGCGGTGCGCCGGGATGGCCCCGACGCGTCGGGGCGTGCCGCCATTCTCCAGGTCCGCTCCAGCCATGCCCTGCTGGAAGGCTCCGATTCGGCCCTGCTTACCCGGTCACAGAACGCCGCCCATGGCGTGCAATCGAACAAGGCCAACCGGCTGCCCTGGCCCGAGCGGCTGAAAAGCACGCTGCGCGGCACGCTCACAGCCCTCTTTTACCTGGCGATCGCCAATGTGATGGCGCCGCGCGAAAAGCCCTGGGGCTTTCGCACCCTCGCCATCGAGCGCGACAGGCTGCGCAAACTGGCCGGCAAGCTGGGCGTGCGCCAGCGTTCGCTGCTCTTCGCGCTAGTCACCCACGCCCTCAATGGCGAGGGCGCGGAAAAGCAGATGAGCCGGAAGGTGATCGGCGCGGCCTATACCATGCTCGATACAAGGCGCAACGACAGCGACGACGACTTCTTTCGCGTCCGCGCGCTGGAAGCCCGGTTCACGGTGATGGAGGATTTTCTCGCCTATGTGCGCGCGGTGGATGACAATGTCGCCCGCATCGAGCAGAAGGACATCACCTCCTACCAGGTGATGGTCAATTCAGTGTTCCGGGCCATGCGGACCATCAACAGGGTCTTCCCGGGCCTGCCCAATCGCCGCTTCTGGCGCTTCAACGGCGGGCTGCACATCGTGCTGACGCTGGTGCCGCCGCATCGCACCTACGGCCCCATGACCCATGGCCTGGTCGAGCCGCTCTATTGCGGCGCCTGGCACAGCGAGGTGAATATCTGCACCTTCTGCCCCGGCCGCGACTACGTGACCCTCAATTTCTCGCTGGAGCAACGCCACCTGCCCAATGTCGACAAGGTGCTGGACCTGCTCGACGCGATGGAGCGCCGGCAGGTCACCCCGCGCCGCGTGTCGCCCGCCGTGGAGCGGCTGCATTAGGCGCGTGCATGCGCATCAATCGGCATTCAGAATGTCGAGGCGTTCCGCAGGATTTGGGGCCAATCGTCCTCTCTCATTGGGCAGAGAGGGGAGGGATGCAGTGCAGGCCACAGGCCCCCCTCGCCCGGCCCTGCGGGCCGACCTCTCCCCCCAAGAGGGAGAGGTGAACCCGTGCCCACGGCAGGCTTGCAGTTCGTTATGAGGTACGTACATCATTTTGCTGTTGCTGCCGGTCTCGGGGCGCGATAAGCATAGGCACATTACCATCATCCGGATCACGGGCCATGAGTACTTTCGCGCATTATCCGAGCCTCAGAGATCGTCCCGTGGTCATTTCCGGTGGGGCGTCGGGCATTGGCGAAGCGCTGGTGCGCCATTTCGCGGCCCAGGGCGCGCGGGTCGGCTTTGTCGATATCGCGGCCGAGGAGGGGGAGCGCCTGGCGGCCGAGCTGACCTCGGCAGGGCAGGTGGCGCGCTTCGCCCGCTGCGATGTCACCGATATCGAAGCCCTCCAGCAAGCCATTGCCGGCTTCGCTGCCGCCCATGGCGACGCGCGCATCCTCATCAACAACGCCGCCCATGACCAGCGCCATGACTGGTCCGAAGTCAGCCCGGATTATTGGGACGCCTGCATGGCGGTCAATCTCAAGCATGCTTTTTTTGCCATCCAGGCGGTGGCGCCGGGCATGGCGAAGGCCGGAGGCGGCTCGATCATCAATTTCGGCTCGATAAGCTGGATGGTCATGACGCCATCCATCCCCATCTACGAAACCGCCAAGGCGGCGATGCATGGGCTGACGCGCTCCATGGCCCGCGAATTGGGGCGCTCCAATATCCGCGTCAATTCCCTGGTGCCCGGCGCGGTGATCACCCAGCGCCAGCTCGATCTCTGGATCAAGCCGGAGGACTTGCGGGATATCGAGGCGCACCAGGCTCTGCCCGGCCATCTAAGCGCCGGCGATTGCGCCCGCATGGCCCTGTTCCTGGCGGCCGACGACAGCGCCATGATCTCGGGCCAGCATTTCCTCGTCGATGCGGGCTGGGCCAATAGCTGAACGATATTCATCCTCCGTTCATTGTCTTGGCCTTACCACGCTCCTGCCTTAATGAAGGGACATCACAAGGCCACTGTTCACGAATCCTTCAGGGGGATAATCATGAAGTCGAAGGTTCTTGTCGCTCTCGCAGCGGCCCTGGCGCTCAGCGCCTGTACCACCACCGATCCCTATACCGGCCAGAGCCGCCTTTCCAACACCGCCGGCGGCGGTCTGCTGGGCGCCGGCGGCGGCGCGGTGGCCGGTGCCATTGTCGGCGCGGCCGTGGGTGGTGATCCGCGCGTCGGCGCGCTGATCGGCGCGGGTGTGGGCGGCCTGACGGGCGCTGCCATCGGCAATTACATGGACCAGCAGGAAGCCGAGCTGCGCGCCCAGCTCCAGGGCACCGGCGTTTCGGTGACCCGCGTGGGCGACCAGATCGTCCTCAACATGCCCTCCAACATCACTTTCGCCACCGACCAGTCCACGGTGCAGCCGCAATTCAACCAGACCCTGGTGTCGGTCGCCCTGGTGCTCAAGAAGTTCGACAAGACCATCGTCGATGTCTATGGCCACACCGATTCCACCGGCTCGAACGAGCACAATCTGGCGCTCAGCCAGCGCCGTGCGGTGTCCGTCGCCACCATCCTGGCCAATCAGGGCATCGATCAGCGTCGCTTCTATATCGAGGGTAAGGGGTCTTCGAGCCCCATCGCCTCCAACGCCACCGAAGCGGGTCGCGCGCAGAACCGCCGCGTGGAAATCCAGCTCTCGCCCATTCGCGGCTAGGCCTGTCGGAAATCCGCAATGCGAACGCGGCCCTTCGGGGCCGCGTTTTTTATTGCACCGGCGTTTCCACCACCGGCTCGGAAGTGGGGGTGCCGGGCTGCATGTCGGTGCCCGGCGCGCCGGAAAAGATCTGCAGCACCAGGAGCAGCGCGACGATGATCGCCAGCGCGCCGAGGCCGTAAAGCCACCAATTGGTGGGGCCGGTGCCGCCCATGGCGGTCTCGTGTTCGCCCGCGACGCGGATGCCCGAATCATCGGGCACGTCGATCCGGGATCCCTTCTCGTCGACCAGGAAGTCGACCTTGGCGTCTTCCCTGACGCCGGGTTCGCGTGGTTCGGCCATCAATAATCTCCCTTAAGGACGGTTTCGGTGCCCACGCCCCTGGCCACGCCCTCGCGGACATGGGCGATGGCGGCGTCGATTTCCTCCGGCTCGAAGGCGACGGGATCGCCCTCCACCTGCGCGCCGGTGGCCTCGGCCTTCAACTGGTTGAGCAGGTCGAGTTTTTCCCGGGCGGTGAACAGGGTGTGCCGCGCGATCTGCATCGGGTTGAGCTGATCGGCCCCGCCCATGCGCTGCTTGAGTGTGTCGAAGACCATGTTCGTTCTCCTCGATCGTGCTGCGGTGCGAACCGCCTGAAAACTCAATGCATGCCCGCCGTCCCCGGTTCCCGCCGCCGGGCGTGGAGGCTGGGCCGATCACATTTGATTTTCTCGCGAAACTCCCCCGGCCCCTTCGCGTTGGCTTCTCACAACCCCCAAGCAAGGAGGACCAAATGGCCTATGATGACGCCCGCGTGGCAAGCGCAGACCTCAAGGAAACCCACGATCTGATCGCTTCCGACAAGGTCGAAGGCACCAAGGTATATGACCCCAGCGGCGAACATATCGGCTCGATCGAACGCATTCTGGTCGAGAAGCGGGGCGGCAAGGTTTCCTATGCCGTGCTCAGCTTCGGCGGCTTCCTCGGCATGGGCCACGAGCATTATCCGCTCCCCTGGTCCAAGCTCAATTATGACGAGGAACTGGGTGGCTATCGGGTCGATATCACCAAGGAACAGCTCGAAGGCGCACCGAAATACGACCGCGAAGGCGACGATTTCTTCACCGCCGAGAACGGTCGCCGCGTCTACGATTATTATGGCGTGACGCCGTACTGGATCTGATCCAGCAGCCGCTTTTCATCACCTGATGATTGCCGGGCCGGCGCCTCCGGGCGCCGGCTTCATTATGGAAAGGGCAGGCCCCGCGCCTTGACCTGCAGCGCATAGACCGACTTGGTGGCCGCGACATAGAGACGATCGCGATTGGGTCCGCCAAAGGTGAGATTGGCCGAACGCTGCGGCAGCAGGATACGGCCGCACAATTTGCCCGTCTCGTCGAAGACCTGCACGCCATCGCCTGATGAGGACCAGAGCCAGCCATCCGCGTCGAACCGGAACCCGTCCGGCACCGCCACGTCGATGGTGCAGAACACCCGGCCATTGCCCAGCCGCTTGCCCTCTATCACGTCGAAGACGCGGATATGGCGCGGTACGTCCGGATCGTGGCTGGCCCCGGAATCGGCGATATAGAGCCTGGTTTCGTCCGGCGAGAAGGCCAGGCCATTGGGCTGCACGAAGTCGTCGGCCACCCGTGAAATGCTGCCGTCCCGTCCATCCACGCGATAGACGCCATGCACCGGCTGCTCGGGATCGGCCTTGTAGCCCTCATAATCGGAGAGAATCCCGTATGTCGGGTCGGTAAACCAGATCGAGCCGTCCGACTTCACCACCACATCATTGGGCGAATTGAGTTTCTTGCCCTCGAAACTGTCGGCCAGGACGGTGATCGACCCATCCGGCTCGGTCCGCGTCACCCGCCGCGTGCCGTGTTCGCAGGACACCAGCCGCCCCTGCCGGTCGCGGGTATGGCCATTGGCGAAATCGGAGGCGGCCTTATAGGTGGTGACCGAATTGTCCGCCGGCAGATAGCGTATGACGCGCTGATTGGGGATGTCGGAGAAATAGAGGCAGTCATGGTCGGCGAACCAGACCGGCCCTTCGGCCCACAGGCATTCCGAATAGAGCTCTTCCAGCGTGGCATCGGGGTCGATCTTGGCGGCGAAACGCGGATCGATGATCTCGAACAGGTCTGTCATGTATTCCTCCCGGGAGAAGGCTTAGCGCATTTCGAGCATGGAGGGATACCTTCAGTGGACCTCATCCTGCGCCTGTCGAACCATGAGGTCTACAGGGCTAGATGCAAGCCGTCGCGAAGGTGACCGGCAGATAGACCAGCACGCCCGCGCCGAGCGCCGCCCGATTGGCCCAGAGCGCGGCGCGCGACAGCGAGGTCTGCGGTTCGCCCGTGTCATAGGGCCGGCGCAGGGCCAGCCAGGCCAGGGGCAGGAGCGAGGCGAGATAGGCGCCGATCAGGATCGGCCGATGCGCCGCGCCCCAATCATAGGCGCAGCCCAGCGCCTGGAGCGCGTAGAGCAGCACGAAGGCCGCCGACCAGATGGTGAAGCCGGCGATCAGCAGCACCAGGGCCTGGATATCGGGGCGGCTCATGGCGCTGCTCCCTTATAGGCCAGGAGCAATATGAGCCCGACGGCCGGCACCAGCGCGGCCCCGGCATAGAGGTTCCAGAGCCAGGACAGCACCATCTCGGTCTGCCTCCGGGCCGAAACATAGCCTTGGCTCAGCCGCCAATAGCCATGCCCCGCCATCAGCCCGCCCAGCCCGCAATGGAGGGCGCCATAGCTGATGAGGGCCAGGATGACGGCCTGGCGCGCATGCGCCGTCGGCTCGGGCAGCGCCAGCGCGAGCATGACCAGCATTGCAACGGCCGCGATCTGCCCCAGAACGGTCGCCAGGAGCCAGGGTCCGCCCCGGCCCTCGCGGCCATTGGCGCGCCGGGCCAGCCAGCTTGCCCCGCCGGCGAGGGCGGCGGCCGCCAGCGCCGTTCCGGCAAGCCAGAGCGGCAGGTCGAGCGGCGTCATGCCCTCCCAATTGGGCGCCACGACCAGCAGGAACAGCCCCCCGAACAGCAGCGAGGCGAACAGGGTGGCGTCCATGACGATGGCGGCGCGATTGGCGAGCACGCTGACATTGCTGTCGCATTCGACATCGAGCGGCGCCTTTTCCCCCATGCCGATATCCACCGGTCCCTGGTCGCGCTTCTGCCCCAGGCTGGCGGGCCAGAGCAGGAACAGGATCAGGGTCGCCAGGGCGCCGAAGGGCGCCAGTGCGTAAAATCCGAACAGCATGGCGAGGAAGAAGCTGGCCGTGGCCAGGGCAGTCCACAGTGGCAGATAGGTGCGGCGAGGCAGGATCATCACGTGCTCGGGCGCGCCCGTGGCCATGTCGACGCCCATGGTTTCCTGCCTGTCTTCGCGGGCAAAGCCGAGATAGCCGGCGCCCCCCGCCTGCACCGGCCCGATCCGGGCCGGTTCGAGCCCGTCGGCGCGGATGTCGATCCGCGGAATGGCGGCGAAATTATAGCTGGGCGGTGGCGTCGCCGTCGCCCATTCCAGCGTCTGCGCCTGCCAGGGATCGCGGCGGAAGAAACGGCCATAGCGGAATTGCAGCACCATGTCGGCCAGCACCAGCGCGAAGCCCATGGTCAGGATGAAGCCGCCGATGGACGAGGACAGGTTCAGCCAGTCCCAGCCCCAATTGGAGGGATAAGTGGAAATGCGCCGCGGCATGCCCATGAGGCCGGTGAGATGCATCTGGAAGAAGGTGAGATTGAAGCCGGCAAAGATCAGCCAGAAGGCCGGCACCGAGAGGCGATAGAGGCTCTGCCGCCCTGAAATATGCGGCATCCAGTGATAGATGCCGGCCAGCATGGGAAACACGAACCCGCCCACCAGCACGTAATGGAGGTGTGCGACGACGAAATGGGTATCGTGGACCTGGGTATTGAACGGCACCATGGCCAGCATCACCCCCGTCAGCCCGCCGATGACGAAGACGAAGAAGAAGCCGAAGACATAGAGCATCGGCACGTCCCATTTCGGCTTGCCCGAAGCCAGCGTGCCCAGCCAGGCGAAAATCTGCACGGCTGTGGGAATGGCCACCAGCGCGCTGGCGGCGGAAAAGAAGGCCAGGGCCAGGTGCGGAATGCCCACGGTGAACATGTGGTGCACCCACAGGCCGAAGGATAAAAAGCCCATGGCGACGATGGCGGCGATGATGGCGCGATAGCCCAGGATCTGCCGTTGCGCGAAGACCGGGATGATGGTCGAGAGCGCCCCGGCGGCGGGCAGGAAGATGATATAGACCTCCGGGTGCCCGAACAGCCAGAACAGGTGCTGCCACAGCAGCGGGTCGCCGCCGCGCGTCGGGTCGAAGAAGGGCAGGTCGAAGGCCCGTTCGAGCTCGAGCAGTATCGAGCCCAGGATCAGCGGCGGAAAGCCGACGATCATCATTCCCGACGTCACCAGCATGTACCAGGCCATCAGCGGCATGCGGGTCAGCGCCATGCCCGGCGCGCGCATTTTCAGGATGGAGACGAAGATTTCGATCGCCGCCGTCACCGCCGAGATTTCCACGAACGTGATGCCGAGCAGCCAGACATCGGCATTGATGCCGGGCGTATAGGGCCTGGAGGAGAGCGGGGTATACATGAACCAGCCGCTGTCCGGCGCCACGCCCGCCAGCATGGCGCCGATCAGGATCATGCCGCCGAAGAGATAACACCAGAACCCATAGGCGGTGAGACGGGGAAAGGCCATGTCCCGCGCGCCCAGCATCTTGGGCAGCATATAGATGACGAAGCCCTCGAACATGGGAATGGCGAAGAGGAACATCATCACCGTGCCATGCATGGTGAAGATCTGGTTGTAGATTTCCGGCCCGATAAAGGCGCTGTGCGGGGTCGCCAGCTGCGCTCGGATCAGCATGGACAAGAACCCGCCAATGGCAAAGAAGCTCAGGGCCACCACCATGAAGCGCTTGCCCAGCACGGTGTGGTTGACGCTGGACAGCCGGCCGATCCCCGGCGGCGTCATCCAGATGCGTTCCAATTGCTTGTGCAGGCGAATGGGGGAGATCGGCTCGCTCATTGGGCCGCTCCATTTCGGGGGGCTGGCGCCTCTATAGCCCCCTCGCCCCTCAGGGCAGAGGGCTGGGCAGAGGCAGGGCGCTGATCCCGCAACCGAGCCAGGATATCGGCAAAGGCGTCGGGCTCATGCGCCTCCACGCGGAACTGCATGATGTCGTGACCCTCCCCGCAATATTCGGCGCATTGGCCCCAATAGATGCCCGGCCGGTCGGCCTGCAGGCGGATGACATTGATATGGCCCGGGATGGCGTCGATCTTGCCGCCCAGCCGCGGCACCCAGAAGGAATGGATGACGTCGGCGGCGCTGACGTCGAGATCGACGGGCTGGCCGGCGGGAATATGCAGCGTCTGGTCGTCCAGCACGATGCCGTCGGGATAGGTGAAGGTCCAGCTCCAGCGCTGCGCTTCCACGCCGATGCGCAGCGGTGCCTGGCCATGGGGCAGCAATTGCTCGCCCAGGACCAGCGCCGCCCCGGTCAACAGCACGAGGACCGGAACGGGCAGGACCAGCCCCCCGCCCACGATCCATTGCGCCGGTGTCAGACGCGCGATGAGATTGCTGCGCAGATAGGCCAGGCCGAACAGCACCATGACCAGGGCGAAGAGCACGACCGAGCCCCAGAACATCACCCACCAGAGCAGCGCCAGATTGGCCGCGCGCGGCCCGGCGGGGTCGAGCGCCGACAATTCCCCGCTGCAACCGGCCAGCAGCAGCGGCGTTGCACCCAGCAACAGCGTCTTCAGCAGGGGGAAAATCCGGTGAGCGATCTGTCGCGGGCGACCGAGGAACAGGAAATCGAGATGGAGGAAGGCCGGGAGGCCCATTCCGGCCATCCCAATCCGCATATTCGCGAAATCGCCGAAAAGGATGCGAGCTCGGCCATTGCCGTGGCCGGCCATCCCATCCACGCCATGCTGGTGCATTTCCCCATAGCCTTCGTCATCGCGACGCTGGGCATCGATGTCTTCTACTGGTTCACCGGTGATGTGTTCTGGCGCGATGTCGGCGTATGGTCTGCCGGCGCGGCGTTCATCTTCGGGGTTCTGGCGGCTATTGTCGGCACGCTCGAATTGCTGGCCGTGCCGGGCATCCGCGTGCGCGTGGCGAGCTGGAACCACGCCATAGCCGCCATGGTGCTGCTGGCTATTGCCGGGGCCAATGCCGGGCTGCGCATCTTCTGGCCGGAAACCGTCCTGCCCAACGGGCTGATGCTCTCGGTGCTGGCGAGCCTGGCGACGGCCTTTGCCGGCTGGCATGGAGGCAAGCTGATTTTCGATCACGGTATCGGCCTCCTCATTTCATCCAGGCAATGAAGGGCGCAACGATCTCGCCCAGCCGCCCCGGCGTGAACAGCTCCGCCAGAAAGTCCGGCCAGTCCAGGCGCGGCTTGCCCAGCACGAGGAACAGGATGCTGGCGATCACGAAAAGGGTGAGCGGCACGATGAGCGCGAAGCGCCAGGCCGGATAATATTGGCCCGGCTCGAACAGGCGCAGGATCATCAGGCCGGAAAAGATATGGATGCCGGTCATCATGGCGACGGCGAGCAGCTTGGCGGAAAACCAGGCTTCATAGGTGCCCATCAGGAAGATCAGCACCGTGCCCGAGCCGATGGCGACGAAGGCCGCCGGCGAGACCAGCGCGACATAGAAGAACCGGGTAAAGGCATGCAGCCGGTGCAGCGCCTCGCCCTCGAGGCCCCGCCGCTGGCGATACAGAAAGGGCAGGGCGATCAGCCCCGCCGACCACAGCGCGATCGTGGCCACATGAATGAATTTGAGCCAGGCGACGATCACTCCCTGGCCTCCTGGCGCGGGCCCAGCACGGCCAATAGCCGCCACAGCACCAGCGCCAGCAGCGGCAGATTGGCCGGCACCCACATGATCAGGCCGCCCAATTGCTGGTCGTCGAGAGGCCCGAGCCCGAAGGCGGCGCTGGTGGCCAGGTGCGGCAGGTAGAGCGGGGCGGGGGCAAAGACCAGCAAGGCGCCGAGCAGGCCCATCTGGATGGCGCTGGACAAGGCGGTGACGCCTGCCGCCAGCGGCGCCCGGCTGCGCAACAGGCCCAGCCATAGCCAGGTGAAACTGCCTGCGAGGCTCGCCTGCATCGCCCAGTAGAGGCCCGGATGGGTGAAGGCGGCGGTGTAGAAATCGGGCGTATGCCAGAGCCACAGCGCCACACTGGAAAGGACGAGCGGCGGCAACAGGCCCATGTCGCGGCCCCAGCGGGGCGGCAGGGCCAGGGCCAGCAGCGGCGCCACGCCCATGGTCAGCAGCACATGATGGCCGACCCGCGCGGAGAACAGGGCCACGCTCAACGCGCAGAGCGGTGAGATGAAGAGAGCGGCGGCCAGGAGCCATGCCGCCCCGAAACCGGCCTTGCGCCCGGCCTCGGCCCGGCGCAGCAGGCCGGCGCCGGCAAGGACCGCGAGGATGAGAGCGGTGAGCAGGAAGGGCTCGAAATTCCATCGCGTCCAGAGATCGGACGGCAGCGGCGGCGGGCCGCAATAGCTCATGTCGAAGGAAAAGGCTGACGCTTGGTCCATTTCCGTCCTGTTTTGTTTCAATCTGTCCAGATACTCGCAGCATCGGGTCTATCGCCTCCCTCCCCCTTGAGGGGAGGGAACGAGGGTGGGGGTTCTGCACGTTTCCAAGAGACGTGCCGCCTCTGGGCTCCTGAACCCCCACCCCTAGCCCCTCCCCTCAAGGGGGAGGGGGACGGCGCTGTCACAGCCCCCTTACTCCTCTCCATTCTCCCCAGTCATGGCATCGACATTGGCGTGGGTGTCCGGCAGCGCATAGGCCAGGAAATAGTCGCCGATCGGCGTTTCCATGAAGGTGTGGCCGCCGGCATTGATGACCAGGAATTGCTGGCCGTCGACCTCATACATGGCCGGTCCCGCCTGGCCACCCGCCGGCAGTTCGGCCTCCCACAGCACGTCGCCGGTTTCGATATCCATGGCCCGGATCAGGTCGTCCGTCGCCGCCGCGATGAAGATCAGCCCCGATGCGGTAACCACGGCGCCCGCATTGTTGGGCGTGCCGATGTCGAAGGGCAGCATGGAGGGAATGCCGAAGGGACCATTCTTGCGGGCGGTGCCGAACGGCTTGTCCCAGAGCACTTCGCGGGTATTGAGGTCGATTGCCGTGATGCCGCCATAGGGGGGCTGGGTGCAGAGCATATCGGTGAAGGGCACGCGCCAGCCGGCATTGACCTTGATGCCCCAGGGCGTGTCGCCCTGCGGATTGATATTGTCCGGCGCGCCATCCGCGATGCCGCCCTGGTCGATGGAGCGGATGCCCATGGCGTCGACTTCCTCGCGCGGGATCAGCCGGTTGAGATTGGCGGTATTGTTGTAATTGGCGACCATGATGTTGCGCACCGGATCGATGGCGACGCCACCCCAGTCCGAGCCGCCATTATAGCCGGGGAACTGGATCCAGTTCCGGTCGGCGGAAGGCGGGGTATAGATGCCCTCGTAATAGGCCTCGCGATATTGGATGCGGCACCAGAGCTGGTCCAGCGGGGTCATGCCCCACATATGCTTCTCTTCCAGATCGGGCTTGAGCAGGTTGGGAAAGTCGACCACGAAAGGCTGGGTGGGCGAGAGCCGGTCCTCCTCAACGCCGCCCTGCGGCACGGGGCGTTCCTCGACTTCGACCAGCAGTTCGCCCGTGCGCCGGTCGAAAATCCAGAACATGGCCTGCTTGGTGGGCAGGATCAGCGCCGGCACCGGACCGTCCGCCGTGGGGAAGTCGATCAGGGACCCCTGCGAGCCCAGGTCGTAGTCCCAGATGTCGTAATGCACGGTCTGGTAGAACCAGGCGACGTCGCCGGTCGTGACATCGAGCGCCACCAGCGCGGTGGAATAGGTATTTTCCTCTTCCGAGCGCATGCCGCCCCAATAATCGACCGCCGAATTGCCGAGCGGCAGATAGACATAGCCCAGTTCGTTGTCGCCCGAGGCGATGGTCCAGACATTGGGCGTGCCGCGGGTATAGGTTTCGCCTTCCGGCGGCAGGCCCTTTTCGCCCGGCCGGCCCATGTCCCAGGCCCAGAGCATTTCGCCGCTTTCCGCATCATAGCCGCGCACCACGCCGGAGGGGGCGTCGCGCCGCTGATTGTCGCGCACCTGCGAATGCACCACGGCGACATTGCGCACGATGGTCGGCGGCGAGGTAGGCGCATACCAGCCCGGTACCGTATGGCCGATGCCCTCTTCGAGATCGACAAGGCCGCCAGTGCCGAAATCGGAGCAAAGCTGGCCGGTCTGCACATCCACCGCGACGAGCCGCGCATCCAGCGTGTTCATGATCACGCGCTGGGCGCATTCATCCTGGGGGGCCAGATTGGGCGATGCGTAATAGGCCAGGCCGCGGCAGGTGGCGTTATAGGGAATGGCGTCGGTGGAAACCCCCGGGTCGTAGCGCCAGCGCTCGAGGCCCGTCGCCGCGTCCAGTGCGATGATCTTGTTCATGGCCGAGCAGAGCAGCAATTGATTGCCGATCTTGAGCGGCGTGTTCTGGTTGGAATAGCGCTCGTCCTCTTCCGGCATATCGCCGGTGCGATGCTCCCAGACCAGTTCAAGCTGGCCCACATTCTCGCGCGTGATCTGTTCGAGCGGCGAGTAGCGCGTGGCATGATGGGTGCCGCCATAGGCCGGCCAGTCCGCGCCCGCCTCGGGCATGGCGAAGTCGATGGGCCCGGCAGTCGTGGTCGGCGCGACCCCGGTTTCCCCGGTCGTTGCCTGCGATTGCTCGGGCGCCGGCACGCCGGTGCCCGGCGCCAGCGGATCGGGCGCGCTTGGCGGGGCGGCGTCCTCTGCCGGGGCCGCGCCGGGCGGGACTTCGGCGGGGGCAGCCGGTTCGGCCGGGGCCGTTTCTTCCTGCGCCAGGCTGGGTTCGACGCTGTATTGACTGACGGTAATGGCGCCCAGGGCCCCGGCCAGGGTCACCATGGCCGCCGCCATGCCGGTGCCGGCGCGGCGGAGCGATCCGCGCAGCACGGGCAGGGTGCTCAGCACCAGGACGAGCACGACGGTCGGCGCCACCAGTCGTGGCACCTGGGCCCAGCCGTTGAACCCGGCTTCCCACAGCGCCCAGATCAGCGTGCCGATATAGGTGACGAGATAGACCCAGAGCGCCATGAGATCGCGCCGGAACAGGAAATAGGCGGTGACCAGGAGCCCGATCCCCGCCGGCAGGTAATACCAGGAGCCTCCCAGGGCGATCAGCCATACGCCGCCGGCGGCGATGGGCAGACCGAAAATCACCAGCACAATGCCGACAAGCATGGTCCACCAAAACCCGAATCCCTTGTGATCTCGGTGCGATAGATCATGCATCGTCATGCGGTCCCTCCTCTGTGTGATGAGGGGCCAACGCCCAAGCCCGGCCATAGTTCCGCCATCTTGGCCCGGCGCCGCCATGATCTGACGTCGTGCGGAAACGCGGTTGGCGAACCCCGCCATCCCCTATGGACCGGCAGGGCCGGACATTCGGTCGGCATCGCCTGCCGCCGATGAGGCGAGCCGCTTCCTGGGCGCTGTGTGCGCGGGCTCGGCCTTTGCGAGCTGAAATCAGGAGCGGGCGCGCTCCGCGCGGCGCCCACCTGCATGGCCGGATTCTGCCCGGCTCGTCGTCAGGCCGCGATGCAGCAACCGGATATGTTGGGGGCCGAGCGTTCGGTCCCCGATCTTGAGCATGGCGCCATGCAGGCTGACGGGCGCGGCCTGCTCCATGGCAAAGCGCACGGCACCGGCGGCGGTGCGGAAATGTCGCGGCCCCTGCGCAAGCGCGGTGGCCGAGTCGCTGCCGAGGAAAAGTGCCCCCGGCGCGTTGAGGATTTGGATATTCATCTTGTTCTTTCTTCCGGAATGTTCCGGCGGGTCAGCGCTCCGGGCGCTGCAGGGGGTAATCCTCGGCCATGTAAAGGGCCCGGATCGCCTCGCCTTCATGTCTATTTGTCGCCGCTCTCGATCGCCAGCGCGCGCAGCGATGCGGCGGGCAGGTCCTCGATCGCGAAGCGCACGGCTTCGGCGGCGGATGGAAACCGCTTGTAGCGGCTGTTGCGGGTCTTGAACGTGGCGATGCTCGAATAGAGTTCCGCCGGCGCCGACCAGTCTATGGACGCGCTCACCGCTTGCTGATGGCAATGCTGAAAACGCTCTCGTTTTCCGCAGAAACCGTCTTCATCGCGTCGCTGGGCGACAGGTCGGCCTCTTCGACCACGCGCTCATTGCTTTCGCCCCGGGATTTGACCCTGTACAGGACCGGTCCCTTGTCGTGGGGCAGGCAGGCAATGACTTCGCAGGGCCCCGATGGCCGATTGCTGTGGCGCGGCGCGGAACGCAGGTCCAGCATCTGACCGATCTTGTAGCGGTGTCGCATGGCGCGCTCCTGTTCGATGGAGAGGGCGCAATCGGCGCCCTCCCGGAAATTTCGCTCAACCCAGCTGAACGTTGACCGCGGATTCGCGGCCGTCGCGGCCCTGTTCGAGATCGTAGCTGACCTTCTGGCCATCACTCAGGCCGGTAATGCCGGCCCGTTCCAGCGCGGAAACATGGACAAAGGCGTCCTTGCCGCCGCCGTCAGGCGTGATGAAGCCGAAGCCTTTGGTGGAATTGTAGAACTTTACGGTGCCGGTGATCATGTCGACGCCTCTCCTATCGCTCGAAACAAACGAGCAGGTTTCCCCCGCGCAACATGCACCAGGGGCCTAAAACGTTCGTACTTCGGAAGGAAAGCCAATCGACCGGTCATGCCGGCAGGGTCAGTTCGCCAACGGGGGCAGAAAACGTATGGCCTCAACATCGGCGCCAAATATGGTCGCGTCAAGGCATGCGCCCGAATCGCCCGGTGCTCGAAGGTCCAAATGGTTGGAAAATGGTGCTGCCGGACAGGATTGAACTGTCGGCCTCTCCCTTACCAAGGGAGTGCTCTACCACTGAGCTACGGCAGCGAACCAATGTGGCGGCGTGGTGGGAACCGACGCGGCGACGGGGGCTCCTTTGCCATAGTGCCTCCCTCGACGCAAGGCTAAAAAAAGCCTATCTACCGCCGCGATGGAATCGTCGGGCCGAAGGCATATGGGTAAATCGGATCAAGCGAAGCTGCGCGAGCAAAGATTGGCCGCAAAGTTGCGTGAGAACCTGAAACGCCGCAAGGATCAGGCCAGGGCTCGTGCTGTCGCGCCCGAACCTGATTCTGCCCCGGCGGCCCCCGAAACGGACACGGACAAGAAACCGTAAACCATTTTCGGGCGAACATCGCCAAAGTCACCCTTTCTTTGAGTGCGGCTGGTCTGGCCTACGCGGCAACGAAGACCTCGCCTACCTCCCACCAGGTAGATAGGCCCCAATGGGCCGATATTGAGGACTTCTTATGGATCGTATTCGTTTGGTCGGCGGCAATGAGCTCAATGGCGAGATCGCCATTTCCGGCGCCAAGAACGCCGCCTTGCCGCTGATGATCGCTTCCCTGCTCAGCGATGAACCCCTGGTGCTGCACAATGTGCCGCGCCTGGCCGACGTCAAGCAGCTCGAGCGCATTCTCGAAAATCACGGCGTCGATATCGCCGTGCATGGCCGCCGGCGCGGCGAGGAGGAGGGCGTGGGCCAGCGCATGACCTTCCACGCCGCCGATATCGTCGACACCACCGCGCCCTATGACCTCGTCTCCAAGATGCGCGCCAGCTTCTGGGTCATCGGCCCGCTGCTTGCCCGCTGCCACGAGGCTCGCGTTTCCCTGCCCGGCGGCTGCGCCATCGGCACGCGGCCGGTGGATCTCTTCCTCTATGGGCTCAAGGAATTGGGCGCCGAGATCGATATCGATGAAGGCTATGTCGTGGCTCGCGCCCCCAAGGGCGGCCTGGTCGGCGCGACCGTGACCTTCCCCAAGGTCTCGGTGGGCGCGACCCATACGATCCTGATGGCCGCCACCTTGGCCCGGGGCATTACGGTGATCGAGAATGCCGCCCAGGAGCCCGAAATCACCAATGTCGCCGAATGCCTTGTCGCCATGGGCGCCAGGATTTCCGGCATCGGCACCCGCACGCTGACCGTCGAGGGCGTGGAAAAGCTCCATGGCGCGACGGTGGAGGTCATCCCCGACCGCATCGAGACCGGGACCTTCGCCATGGCCGCTGCGATGACCGGTGGCGACGTATTGCTCAAGGGCGCCCGTCCGGAACATCTGCAATCCGCGCTCGATGTCCTCGCCCGGACCGGCACCACGCTGACCCCGGAAGCCAATGGCCTGCGCGTGCACCGCAACGGCAATGGTATCCGCCCGGTCGATGTCGATACCGATCCCTTCCCGGGCTTTCCCACCGATCTCCAGGCCCAGTTCATGGCGCTGATGACCATGAGCGACGGCGTCAGCCAGATTCGCGAGACCATTTTCGAGAACCGCTATATGCACGTCGCCGAGCTCGCCCGCTTCGGGGCCGATATCTCGGTCAATGGGCAGGTGGCGACCGTTACCGGCAAGCCCCAGCTCAAGGGCGCCCAGGTCATGGCCACCGACCTGCGGGCTTCCGTCTCGCTGGTCATTGCCGGCCTGGCGGCCAAGGGCGAAACCGTGGTGAACCGCATCTATCATCTCGATCGCGGCTTCGAGCGGCTGGAAGACAAGCTGTCCCGCTGCGGCGCCGAGATCGAGCGCCTGGCCGGCTAGGCGCGCCCGCTCCGGTCATCCTGGATTGGCCCGGCACCATGCCGGGCCTTTTCGTTTAGTCCAGCGTCTGGCGATAGCGCAGCATGGCGATAGCGCTGATCACCAGCACGATCACGGTCAGCGCCAGCAATTCCGGCCCTACATCCAGGCTGTCGGCACCCTTCAGCATCACCTTGCGGATCAGCCGGATGAAATGGGTCGCCGGCACGCTCGTGCCGATTGCCTGGGCCCAGCCGGGCATGCCGGCAAAGGGAAACATGAAACCCGACAGCAGCACCGAGGGCAGGATGGTGAAGAAGCTGAGCTGCATGGCCTGCATCTGGTTGCGCGCCAGGGTCGAGATCAGAAAGCCCAGCGCCAGATTGCCCAGGATGAACAGATTGAACCCGTAGAAGAACGCCGCGAAAGTGCCGGTGAAAGGCACGCCGAACACGGCAAAGGCCGCCAGCATGAACACGGCGGTCTGCACATAGCCCACCAGCACATAGGGCAATATCTTGCCCAGCATCACCTCGGCCGGACGCACCGGGGTCGAGATCAGCATCTCCATCGTGCCGCGCTCACGCTCCTTGACGATGGCGACGGCCGTGATCATCACCATGGTCATGGAGAGGATGATCGCCAACAGGCCAGGCACGATATTGGTCGAGGTGCGCCCTTCGGGATTATAGGCGCGGTGCACCGTCACCCCGAACGGCGCGGGAGAGCCCGCCACCTGCGCCAGCGGCCCGGTCAAGGTCTGCGCGATGGCGCCGGCCACGATGCCGCCCATCGCCGCCGCCGCGCCGCCCACCGCCGAGGGATCGGAGGCATCGGCGGCCACCAACAGGGTCGGCCGCAATCCGCGCACCACATCGCGCATGAAGTGGTCGGGAATGACGACGACGAAACTCGCCGTGCCGCGCCGCAGCGCCTCCTCGCCTTCGCCCGGGCCCCGAACCTGCCCGATGAAGTCGAAATAACCCGATGTGTTCATGCCGGCCAGGAGGGCCCGGGTCAGCGGCCCGTCGTCATTGACCTCCACCAGGGCGGGCAGATGCCGGGGATCGGCATTGATGGCGAAGCCGAACAGCATCAATTGCACGATCGGCAGGCCGATCATCATGGCGAAGGTCACGCGGTCGCGCCGCATCTGGATGAATTCCTTGAGCAGTACGGCCAGAAACCGGCTGATGGAAAAGCCGATGCTCATGCCGCGTCGCGCGAGAAATTGTCTCGTGCCCCCGCCATCAGGTAGATGAAGGCCTCTTCCAGCCCCGCCGGTATCTGGCTCCAGCGCTGCGGCCCGCGCGCCGCCAGCGCCTCGATCGTTTTCGCGAGCGTCGGCGCGTCCGTGCCCGAGACATGCAGGGCCGAGCCGAAACGGGCCACCTGCAGCACGCCGGGTTTCCCCTGCAATGTGTCTTCCAGCGCCACCAGGTCCTGCCCTTCGGCGCGCCAGGTGCTGAGCCCGACCATGTCGGGGATGTCGCGGGCCGGCCCATCGATCAGCTTCCGCCCATAGGCGATATAGGTGATGAAGTCGCATTGAATGGCTTCATCCATGTAATGGGTCGACACCAGCACGGTGACGCCTGCCTTGCTGAGCCGCCTGATCTCGTCCCAGAAGTCGCGCCGCGCCTTGGGATCGACCCCCGCCGTCGGCTCGTCGAGCAGTAAGAGCTGGGGATCGTGGATCAGGCAGGCCGCCAGCGCCAGGCGCTGCTTCCAGCCGCCCGAAAGGGTTCCGGCCAATTGTCCCGCCCTGTCCGCGAGGCCGAGCCCTTCCAGCGCGTCCCGGACGCGCGCCTTGCGGTCGGCCACGTCGAACATCCGCGCCACGAAATCGAGGTTCTCGCCGATGGTGAGGTCCTCGTAGAGGCTGAATTTCTGCGTCATGTACCCAACCTGGCTCTTGATGGCGCCGGCCTGCTTGCGCACATCGAAGCCCAGGCAGGTGCCTTCGCCCGCATCGGGCACCAGGAGCCCGCACAACATGCGGATCGTCGTCGTCTTGCCCGAGCCGTTGGGGCCCAGAAATCCATAGATGGCCCCGCGCGGCACGGCGATGTCGAAATGATCCACCACGAGCTTGTCGCCGAACCGCTTGGTCAGCCCGCGCACCGCGATGACCGGTTCCCCGCTCACGGCAGCACCGTCACCGGCTGCCCCGGCTGCAATGTGCCGGCCTCGTCCAGCCTGGCCTTGGCCAGGTAGACCAGCCGGCTGCGCTCTTCGCGCGAATAGATCACCGGCGGCGTGGTTTGCGGCTCGCTGGCCATGTGGATCACCCTTGCGCCCATATCGGCGCAGCCATCGCAGGTCACCGTCACCGCGCTGCCCATGGCCAGTGCCGAGCGTTCGGTTTCCGGAACGAAGAACCAGACTTCGAGCGGCCCCTCGGGCAGGAGCGCCAATACGGCATTGCCCGCGCCGGCCACCTCGCCGGCGCGGAAGAAGACCTTGTCGACGGTGCCCGCGAGCGGCGCCGTCACCACGCGATCATCGAGATCCTGGCGCGCCCGTCCGGCATCGGCCCGCGCGGCCTGCAGATTGGCCTCGGCGGCCAGTTGCTGGGCATTGCGCGCCGGCAGTTCGGCCACCGCCAATTGGGCGCGCAACTGCTCCATCTGGGTGCGGGCGGCGGCCAGGGCGGCGCGGTCCTGCTCCACCCGCATGGCGGGCACCGTACCGGCTTCCGCCAGCCTTTCGCTGCGCTGGAGATTGGATTGCGCCAGCGCCAGGTCGGCCTCGGCCTTGCCTTGCGCGGCGCGGATCACGTCCAGTTCGGCGCTGCGGCTGCCGGTTTCCAGATTGGCGAGCGTGGCTTGCGCCGCCACCACCCGGGCCTCGGCCGCGTCGAGCATGGCCCGTTGCTGCCCCGCATCGAGCGCAAAGAGCGTTTGCCCCTGGGCGACCTGCATGCCCTCGATGGCGGACATGGTTTCGATCCGCCCCGCGCTGACCGGCGCCACATAGACGTAGTCGGCCTCGAGATAGCCGGTATAGCCCGCCGGCCCCGCCTGCGGTGAAAAGACCGACATCAACCCCGCCAGAAGGCCAGCCAGAAACTCGTTCATTCCGGATTCTCCGCGGCAGGCGCCGAAAGGCCCTCGAACAGGATGCCGAGGTGGTTGTCGACCAGCCGGTCCAGCGCCAGCCCGTCATCGGGGCGAATGTCGAAAACCTCGCTGAGCGCCACATGGGCAATGAGCGCGCCGATTATGGTGCGCACCGTCAATTCCGGATCGACCTTGCGCAGATGCCCATTGGCCACGCCGCGCGCCACCAGGGCGGTCAGCACCGGAATGGCCTTGTCCAGCACATCCCGCCGATAGATTCGCGCAATATTGGGAATGTTCATGCCTTCGCGCAGGAACAGCCTGGGAATGGCCAGGTTCTTGGGCTCGTGGAGCAGACCGGCGATGGATTTGAGCAGCATGGTGATGGGCAGGCGCGGATCGCCCTCGAACGCGGCCAATTGCGGCAGGGTGCCGGTGGCCAGCGGCGCCACCGCCCGCTGGATGATCGCCTCGATCAGGGCTTCCTTGGAGGGGAAGTAGAGATAGACCGTTCCCTTGGAAATCCCGGCCCGGCGGGCGATTTCCTCCATCTTGGCGGCCGCGAAGCCCTGTTCGACGAACACGGCCATCGCCGCGTCCAGCACCTCGTCCGGTCTGGCCTCGGCCCGCCGGCTGAATTTCTTCTCGTTTTTCATGGTGGCAATATAAATAACTGACTGGTCAGTTAGCAAGAGAAAAACGCGACCCGCCTTGTCCACACCCGCATTGCCCCCTTGGGGCAAAACCTTGTAGATCGGGGGCCTGGCTACCAGATAGGCTGCACCATCCAACAGGGCCTCCACCATGACCGATCTCAAGCTCATCGCGCTTGACAGTGAAGACCTCGAAGTCGTTTCCGCCCATGTCCAGGATGCCGTCATCCGCGTGGCCGATATGGGCTATGCCCGCGGCGACAAACGCTTCGCGCTGTTGATGAACCGGTTCGACTGGACCCATGACAAGCCGCGGGCCAAGGGCCTGCGCAAGCGCGCCGCGCTGCATTTCGATGGCGTCTCCCATGCCGCCTATGCCGGCTTCGATCCGGCAGCGCCCGAAGGGGTGCTCGAGCTTCTGGCCATTCATTTCGAGCCGCAGGACGCCCCGTCCGGCATTGTCGAATTGCGCTTTGCCGGTGGCGGCACGGTGCGGCTCGCCGTCGATTATCTCGAAGCGCGCCTGGCCGATCTGGGCGCCGCCTGGGCGGCTTCGGCCAAGCCCAACCACGCTCTCGATTGAAAGTTCTCCATGCCTCTCCGCCTTGACAGCGCCGACCGGGATTTCGAAGCCCGCTTTTCCGACCTGCTCGCCGGCAAGCGCGAATCGAGCCGGGACGTCAGCGACGCCGTCGCTGCGATCATCGCCGATGTGCGCTCGCGCGGCGACGCGGCCGTGGCCGAACTTACCAACAGATATGACAAGGCGGGCGTCACGGCCGACACGCTGCGCCTGGATGCGCGCGAGATCGGCGCGGCGGCGCGCCAGGTGCCCGACAATGTCCGCGCCGCGCTGCAGGTTGCCCATGACCGCATCCGCGCGCATCACGAAAAGCAGAAGCCGCAGGACCACATCTATACCGACGCGCTGGGCGTGACGCTGGGCTCGCGCTGGACGCCGGTGGACGCGGTGGGCATCTACGTGCCCGGCGGCCTGGCCTCCTATCCCTCCTCGGTGCTGATGAACGCCGTTCCGGCGCATGTCGCGGGCGTATCCCGCATCGCCATGGTCGTGCCCACGCCCAATGGCGAAATCAATCCGGCCATTCTCGCCGCCGCCGAAATTGCCGGCATTACCGAGATTTACCGCATCGGCGGCGCCCAGGCCGTCGCCGCCCTGGCCTATGGCACCGCGTCCATCGCCCGTGTCGACAAGGTGGTCGGCCCGGGCAATGCCTATGTGGCCGCCGCCAAGAGGCAGGTTTTCGGACAGGTGGGCATCGATATGATCGCCGGCCCCTCCGAAGTACTGATCATCGCCGATTCCTCGGCCAATCCCGCCTGGGTGGCCGCCGACCTCATCGCGCAGGCAGAGCACGGGGCAGGGGCGCAATCGATCCTGGTCACCACCGATTCCCGCCTCGCCGACGCCGTGGTCGCCGAAATGGAGCGGCAATTGGCGCTGCTGCCCAAGCAGGCCCTCGCCCGCGAGGGCTGGGAGGAATTCGGCGCCATCATCACGGTCGCATCCCTCGATCAGGCCGCCGATCTCGCCAATCGCATCGCGTCAGAGCATGTGGAACTGGCGCTGGACGATCCGCAGGCATTGCTGCCCGCCATCCGCCATGCCGGCGCGATATTCCTGGGCCACCATACGCCCGAGGCCATCGGCGATTATGTCGGCGGCTCCAATCACGTCCTGCCCACGGCGCGTTCGGCCCGCTTCGCCTCGGGCCTGGGCGTGCTCGATTTCATGAAGCGGACCTCGCTGCTCGGCTGCACGCCGTCCGCCTTGTCCGCCTTGGCCGAACCGGCCGTCACCATTGCCGGGGTGGAAGACCTCGACGGCCATGGGCGGTCCATTTCCATCCGGTTGAACACTTGAGCATTTCCATGGGCACCGAGCACAAGGAGACCGGCAAGGACAGGCTGGTCACCGTCACGCTCGACCCCAATACCATCACCTCGATCAATCCCGACGAGGTGCATGAATGGCGCATCGCCATCTACGACCTGCTGGAGGACAACAGCTTCAAGCCGGCGCGGGTCAGCGCCGAGGGGCCTTATGCGCTGCATATGTCCATCGTGGGCAATTACATCCTGCTCGATGTACGCCACCCCGAGACCTTCCAGCCCATTGCCGCCCATTATCTCTCGCTGACCCCGTTCCGCCGGCTGATCCGCGACTATTTCCGCATCCGCGACGCCTATTACGAGGCCATCCGCTCGGCCCAGCCCTTCCAGATCGAGACGGTCGACATGGCAAGGCGCGGCATGCACAACGAGGCGGCCGAGCTTTTGCGCACCCGCCTCACCAACAAGATCATCATCGATCTCAACACCGCCCGGCGGCTCTTCACCCTCATCTGCGCGGTCCAGCCCTATGCCAGCCGCATCGACGAGGCCACCAGCCAATTGCCCAGCGTGCTCTTCGTGTGCTCGATGAATTCGGTGCGCTCGCCCATTGCCGCCGCCCTGGCGCGCCAGGCCTTTCCCGGCCGCATCATCGCCCGCTCGGTGGGTGTCGATGGCGGCAAGGCCGACAGCTTCGTGCATGAGGTGATGGAGGAGATCGGCATTGATATGAGCGTGCACACGCCCCATATCCTGGACGAACTGGTCGCCAACCATTTCGACCTCGTCATCACCTTGTCCGACGATGCCCCCGGGGCGGTGGAGCGCAAGGGCCTGGAAGCCGGCGCGGTCGAACATTGGACGGTGGACGATCCATCCCTGGTGGAAGGCAGTCGCGAACTGGTTCTCAATGCCTATCGGGATCTGCGCGACAATCTGCGGCGCCGCGTGCGTGACCGTTTGGAGCCGCTTGTTTCCGGTGGTTCACAAAACAATTGAATTGAAGTAGGTTCCGCCCGATTTTGCGGCCCCGGCCAGCCGACAATGGCGCATGGGGGCCTTCTCAGGAGAAAGTATGGCCAAGGAAGAAGTGCTCGAATTTCCGGGCGTGGTCACCGAATTGCTTCCCAATGCGACCTTCCGCGTGAAGCTGGAAAACGACCATGAAATCATCGCCCACACCGCCGGGCGCATGCGCAAGAACCGCATTCGCGTTCTCGCCGGCGACAAGGTCCTGTGCGAAATGACCCCCTACGACCTCACCAAGGGTCGCATCACCTACCGTTTCAAGTGATCTGAGCCCGATGGCCGGTCGTCCCGAACTGATCCTGGCTTCCGCCTCGCCGCGCCGGCTGGCGCTGCTGAACCAGATCGGCATCGAGCCCGAACATCTGGTGCCGGCCCATGTCGACGAAACGCCCGAAAAGGGCGAATTGCCGCGCAAGCTGGCGCAGCGCCTGGCCGACCTCAAGGCGATCACCGCCCAGCACAAGGCGCGCACCGCCGGCTTCGGCGCCGATGCCCTGGTGCTGGCGGCCGATACCGTGGTGGCCGTGGGCCGCCGCATCCTGCCCAAGGCCGAGACCATGGAAGAGGCGAGCGAATGCCTGCGCCTGCTCTCGGGCCGCGCCCATCGGGTCTATACCGGCATCACGCTGATCACCCCGGGCGGCGCCAGGCGGCACCGGCTGGTGGAAACGCGCATCCGCTTCAAGCGCCTTTCGGCCAAGGACATGGAAGCCTATCTCGCCAGCGCCGAATGGCGCGACAAGGCCGGCGGCTATGCCATCCAGGGCATTGCCGGCGCTTTCGTGGTCAAGCTGGTCGGATCCTATTCCGGCGTCGTGGGCCTGCCTCTGCATGAGGTCACCCAGCTCCTCGCCGGCGAGGGCTATCCCGTTCATTTCAACTGGCTCAACCAGTCGAGCCTGTCGGGCGTCTGATGGCCGCGCCAGCAGAGAAGAAATGCCCCATTTGCGGCAAACCCTCGGTGGAAGAGTTCAAGCCCTTCTGCTCCAAGCGCTGCGCCGATATCGACCTCAACCGCTGGCTCTCCGGCACCTATGTCATCCCCGCGCGCGACGACGAACCGATCGAGGACCAGGACGGCGAGGCCTGAGCGCGACGGTCCGATCCGTGCTTTCTGGGGAAATCTTCGGTAGCGCGAATTTCTTCCTCACCCTTGCTGGACAGGTGTCCCCAAAGCCACTATAAGCCGCCCGTCCGGTGCACGAAGCCGGGCAAAACAGGATGCCCAGATAGCTCAGTTGGTAGAGCAGCGGATTGAAAATCCGCGTGTCGCTGGTTCGATTCCGGCTCTGGGCACCACCACTTTTCCGACAGCCTTATTCCCCCGCCCGAGAACACGCTATCACGGCGCATCGTTGTCGCTGTCGCCCTCCACCAGCTCCAGCGGCACGATTCTGCGCACGACGCCCTGCGGATAGATGGCGGCATATTCGGGCATTGTGGCCAGCAGCGCTTCGGCCAGGGCGATGCCGAGATCGCGCAGCGACAGGCGGAAACAGGTCAGCCGGGGCACGAGAAACGCCGCCTGCGGGCTGTCGCGGCTGATCACGGCGAAATTCCGCCCCGGCACCAGGCCCACCTGATAGAGCCCGTTATAGAGCCCCACATTCATCACCTCATTGGTTAGGACGAAGCCGGTCGGGCGCTTGTCTTCGGGCATGGCGGCGATGGCATGGGCGATCTGGTGCCCGCCGCGCGTATTCGGATAGGCGCGGAACACCATGTCCGGATCGAAAGGGATGCCGTGCCGCTCCAGCACCTTGCGATAGGCATCCACGAAGACGAAGCCGAGATTGACGTCGTCGATCGGCGCGAACACCCCGATCCGCCGATGCCCCTTGGCGATCAGCCGTGACACGCCCGCCTCGGCCATGCCCTCGAAATCGAGATCGAGCCAGGGATGGCCGGCATCGGTTTCCGAGCGGCCCAGCGCGATGAAGGGGATCTTGCGGCTGGCGAGAAAATCGATGCGGTGATCCTCGCGCTTGGTGGCCGAGATGATCAGGGCATCGGCAAAGCCGCGCGCCACCACGCGCTGCAGGTAGGCGTCGGGATCTTCCTCCGAGGAGCAGAGCAGGGCGACCAGGTCGAGCTGGTGGCGGGCGAACACGGTCTGCACGCCGTCGAAGACGCTCATGAAGAAGACATCGCCCTCGCCGGTGATTTCCGAGCCGGTCTGCATCATGAAGCCGACCACGCCGGTGGAGCCCTTGCGCAGGGCTCGACCGGCCTGGTTGGGCACATAGCCCATGGCCGCCGCCTCTTCCATGACGCGCCGGCGCGTCTCCTCGCTGACGTCGGGCTTGCCGTTCAGGGCCCGCGAAACGGTGCCGATCGACACATTGAGCCGCTGTGCCAAACGTTTGATGCCAGTCATATTTTTCGGAATCTCTCCACAGCGGCCGGGCGGTCCAGAAACGTTTACGAAACTCTATTGACACGCCAAGGGTCCCGAATATAGCGTCGTAAACGTTTACGGGACAGCTCTTTGCGACGCCGCACAAGACGGCAGGCACAGGGGAAAGTCCAGAGGGAGGAAATGGTGGCGTTCACCGCGGTACTGGCCGGTTGCGGCGGCATGTCCAGGGGCTGGCTCAATGCGCTGGCCGAGCATCCCCTGCTCAAGGGCCGCGTGCGGATCGTCGGCCTTGTCGATCTCGATCCCGCCACCGCCCGGGCGCGCGCCGCCGAATTCGGCCTTCTCGATGCCGCCATCGGCACCGATCTCGACGAGATGCTGGCCCGCACCAGGCCCGATCTGCTGTTCGACGTGGTGGTTCCCGGTGCCCGCGCCGATGTCGTGGCCACCGGCCTGCGCCATGGCTGCCACGTCCTCAGCGAAAAGCCGATGGCGGCCAGCATCGAGCAGGGCCGCGCTATGATCGCCCAGGCCGCCGCCGCCGGGCGCGTCCACGCCATCGTGCAGAACCGCCGCTTCATTGCCGGTGTGCGCCGCATTCGGCGCCTCCTCGAAGAGGGCGCCCTGGGCCGGCTCACCGCGCTGCATTGCGACTTTTTCGTCGGCGCCCATTTTGGCGGCTTTCGCGAGGACATGGACCATGTCCTCCTGCTCGACATGGCCATCCATACCCTGGACGCGGCGCGCTTCATGTCGGGCAAGGCGCCCCGGGCCGTCTATTGCCTCGAAACCAATCCGGCCGGCTCCTGGTATCGCCATGGCGCTGCGGCCAATGCCATTTTCGAATTCGAGGACGATATCGTCTTCAATTATCGCGGCTCCTGGGCGGCCGAAGGGGCCAATACCTCCTGGGAAAGCGCCTGGCGTCTCGTCGGCACCAAAGGCACCCTGCTGTGGGATGGCACCGATACGTTCCAGGCGCGGATCGTCGCCGGCGATACCGGCTTTTTCCGTGACCTCGAGGACATCGAAGTGCCCGCGCCGGCCGATGCAGACCAGACCCATGGCCATGCCAGCGTCATCGCCGATTTCCTGGCCGCCATCGAAAGCGGCCGGCCGCCGGAAACGGCCAGCAACGACAATATCAAGAGCCTCGCCATGGTCTTTGCCGCGATTGAAAGCGCCAGGACCGGCCGGCGCGTATCCATTGCAGTTTGAGGATTTTTCAGTGAGCGACCCCGCCAAATCCATTCGCATCGGCACCATGATCAGCGCGTCCGCCGGCAAGGCGGCCGAACGCATCGCCGAGATCGCCGATCTTGGCTTTGAGAGCTTCGAGCCGTTTTTCTGGCAGACCACCAATGGCCAGGACATCGCCGATCTGGGCAAGCGCTGCCGCGAGGCCATCGGCGACCGCGATATCACCATCTCGACCATCGGCATGTTCGGCAATCCGCTGGAAGATCAGGACATGGACCGCCAGACCCTGCAGGGCTGGAAGGATTGCATCGACAATGCCCACCATTTCGGCGCCACCTGCGTGGCCGGCTTCACCGGCCGGGTGCGCAACAGGCCGCTGACCGAAAGCCTGCCGCAATACAGAAAGGTCTGGTCGGAACTGGCCAAACGCGCCGCCGACAAGGGTATCCGCATCGCCTTCGAGAACTGCGCCATGGACGGCAATTGGCAGACCGGCGACTGGAACATCGCCCACAATCCCGATGCCTGGGAGCTGATGTTCAACGAGACGCCGGACGACAATATCGGGCTCGAATGGGAGCCCTGCCACCAGATGGTCTATCTCATTGATCCGCTGCCGCAGATCCGCAAATGGGCGCCGAAGATTTTCCACGTCCACGGCAAGGACGCCACCATCCGCTGGGACGTCATCCGCGAGCACGGCATCTTCGGCAAGGAGAAATTCGTGTTCATGCGCACGCCGGGCTTCGGCGACAGCAATTGGACCGACATCATTTCCGAACTGCGCCTGGCCGGCTGGTCCGGCTCCATCGATATCGAAGGCTGGCACGACCCGGTCTATCGCAACGCCCTGGAAATGACCGGGCAGGTCCACGCGCTCAACCATCTCAAGCAGGCGCGCGGAGGAGATTACCTGGCTATTGCCGGGTAGGTCGCGGGATATGGCGGGCGGGAGGCCTGGTCCGTAACCCGGAGATGCTGCCACAGGCGTTGCAACCGCCCGTGGCAGCGAGGAGAGGCCGCAAGGGAAAGAGGAGCCCGAGCGGCATGGATCGCGGCCCGAGGGCCGCAAGGGAGGATATAATGCAGGTTACCAAATTCGGTCTATTGGCTGGCCTCGCGCTCGGCGCATTGGTCGCAGCCACGCCCGCGCAGGCACAGGTCACCCTGAAGGTCTGGTCGATCGACGGTGTCGACCGGCCGGGCATCGCCGATACCTATTCCAAGGAATTCGACGACGCCAATGAGGACATCGTGGTCGAATATCGCGGCATTCCGTTCGACGAGATCGTCAACGAAACCCTGCGCGCTTTCGCCACCGGCAATGCCCCGGACATCGTCTCCTTCGACAATCCCGATTTCGCCCTGTTCTCGTCGCGCGGTGCCATGCTCGACATTACCGACCGGGTCGCCAATTCGGAAATCGTCGGCAAGGCGCAATATTTCGATGGTCCGCTCAATTCGGTGACCTGGGACGGCAAGCTCTATGGCCTGCCCAAATATACCGACACGATCGGCCTGTTCTACAACAAGGACCTCTTCGCCAAGGCCGGCATCACCGAGCCGCCCTCGACCTGGACGGAACTGGCCGATGCGGCCGCCAAGCTGACCGACCCGGCCAACAATATCTATGGCGTCACCTTCTCGGCCCGTGCCGGCGAAGAGGGCACGTTCCAGTTCCTGCCGATCATTCAGATGTCGGGCGGCGGCTCCAACAAGGTCAATACCGAGGGCGCGGCGGCCGTGCTCGATATCTGGAAGAGCCTGATCGACAATGGCTATGCCTCGCGCGACGTGCTGAGCCTTGGCCAATGGGATTCTACCGGCGCCTTCAATTCCGGCAATGCCGCCATGGCCATTTCCGGCCCCTGGGAAATCGACCGCATGGTCGAGGACGCCAAGTTCGATTGGGGCGTCGCCCTGCTGCCGACCATCGAAGAGGGCGGCCAGCGCTCCTCGGCCCTTGGCGGCTTCAACTGGGGCATCATGGCCAATACCCAGCACCCCGATGAAGCCTTCCGCCTGCTCGAATATTTCGTCGATCAGGAAGATCGCATCTTCGCCGATTTCGGCAATCTGCCGGCCCGCGGCGATATCGAATTGCCGGTCACCGGCGTGACCAAGAAGGACGAGGCGCTCAAGGTCTTCCAGGAGCAGCTCCAATATGCCCAGCCGCGCGGTCCCCACCCGGAATGGCAGAAGATTTCCAAGGCCATCTATGACGCCGAGCAGCAGGCGCTGACCGGCCAGATGTCCTCGATGGATGCGCTCAACCAGGCGCAGGCGACCATCGACGGCATCTATAACCAGTAATCCTCCCGCACTGGGCCGGCCGGGCCATGTCCGGCCGGTATTTTCCCTCTGACGGCCTGGAGGATTGGTGATGCGATTCTTGAATGCGCTGCGCGACGGGGTGGGCTTCGACATCCTGCTGGTCGGTGCGGCTTTGTTGTTTCTGGTCGCCCTGGCGGGCGCGCCGCTCGTCTACAACGTGCTCATGAGTTTCCAGCAGGTGGACATGTTCACCCTGGGCGCGCTGTTCCGGCCATTCGTCGGCTTCGACAATTACGTCGCCGTGGTGCGCCAGCCCGAATTCTGGCTCGTCACCCGCAACACGCTTATCTTCGTTTTCGGTTCGATGACCGGGCAATTCGTGCTCGGTTTCGCCCTGGCCCTGTTCTTCGCGCAGAACTTCCCCGGCGCGGCCACCATTCGCGGGCTGTTTCTGGTGTCCTGGGTCATGCCGGGCCTGGTGGTCGGCGGCATCTGGAGCCTGATCCTGGCCGGCGATTACGGCGTGCTCAATGTCATCCTGCGCAGTCTCGGGATCATCCAGGCCAACGTCTTCTGGAAATCCGACCCGGCTTTTTCCATCTGGGCGGTGGTCATCGCCAATATCTGGCTGGGCCTGGCATTCAACATGCTTCTGCTCTCGGTGGGCCTGGCGGCCATTCCGCGCGATCTCTACGAGGCGGCCGAGCTGGATGGCGCCAATGCCTTCCAGCGCTTCTGGACCATCACCCTGCCGATGATGCGGCCCACCATCGGCGCCGTCCTGTCGCTGGGTCTCATCGGCACCTTGCAGCAATTCGACCTGTTCCCCGCGCTCACCGAAGGCGGCCCGGCCAATACGTCCAACGTGGCCGGCTTCTGGTCCTGGCAATTGAGCTTCCAGCTCTACGATTTCGCCAAGGGAGCCACGGTGTCGGTCATGATGTTCCTGCTCGTGCTGTTCGCCTCGGTGATCTATGTGCGCTCGACACGCCATGAGGTGCGCGGATGACCCGGACCTATACGCCATGGTTCCTGCTGGCCGTCGCGCTCGGGCTGGCGGCAATCTATCTCTTCCCGGTCTATTGGATGTACGTCACCAGCGTCAAAAGCGGCTCGGAGATCTTCTCCAATCCGCCCACCTTCTGGCCGGCCGATCCCAATGTCGGCGTCTTCGGCGACGTATGGGCGCGCCGGGCCATGCCGACCTATCTCTGGAACTCCGTCGTCATTGCCGGCGGGGTCACCGCCATAACCGTCGTGCTCGGCACCGGTTGCGCCTATGTGCTGGCGCGCTATCGCAATGTGTGGATCGATATCGGGCTGTTTTGCGTGCTCATGCTGCAGGTGCTTCCGGCCTCCGTCATGGTCACGCCGCTCTTTGTCGGCTTCAACCAGATCGGTCTCCTGAACTATCCCCGCACCGCGGTCGTGCTTGCGGCGGCGGCCAAGGCCATGCCCTTCTTCGTCGTATTGGTTCGCGCCACCTTCATGAGCGTGCCGCGCGAACTCGAGGAATCGGCGCTGGTCGACGGCAATTCGCGGGTAGGGGCGTTCTTTTCCATCGTGCTGCCGCTGGCGCGCAACGGCATCCTGGTCTGCGCCATCCTCACCTTCATGAGCGCGTTCGGCGAATACATCTATTCCAAGTCGATCATCCAGAGCCCGGTTCTGCAGCCCGCCAGCGTCGGTCTCTCCGGGTTCCTCGGTCCCAACTCGACCGACTGGAATTCGATCATGGCCTATTCGGCCATCTACGTGACGCCCATCCTGGCCATCTTCGTCATCCTGCAGCGCCGCATCGTGGCCGGCCTAACCTCGGGAGCCCTCAAATGAGTGCAGAACCGCAGATCGAGCTCATTGGCATCGACAAATATTACGGCAGCTTCCACGCGCTCAAGGATATCAACCTGACCATTCCCAAGGGCCAGTTCGTCGCCCTGGTCGGGCCGTCCGGCTGTGGCAAATCCACCCTGCTGCGGTCGCTGGCGGGCCTCGAGAATATCAGCGGCGGCACCATGAAGATCGCCGGCGCGCTGATGAACGGCGTGCCCCCGCGCAAGCGCGACGTGGCCATGGTCTTCCAGTCCTATGCGCTCTATCCGCATATGACGGTGGAGCAGAACCTCACCTATTCGCTGCGCCTCAAGGGCGTGCCGAAGGAGGAGATGCGGCGCGCCACCGAGGAGGTCGCCCGCACCATCGGTCTCGACAACCTGCTGCATCGCTATCCGCGCGAACTCTCCGGCGGCCAGCGCCAGCGCGTCGCCATGGGCCGCGCCATCATCCGTCACCCCAAGGCCTTCCTGTTCGACGAGCCGCTGTCCAATCTCGATGCCGCCCTGCGCGTGCATATGCGCAAGGAAATCCGCGCCCTGCACGACCGGCTCGGCGCCACCTCGGTCTATGTCACCCACGACCAGATCGAGGCCATGACCATGGCCGACCATGTCGTGGTCATGCGCGATGGCGTCATCGAGCAGCAGGGCTCCCCGCTCGATCTCTACGATCGGCCAGCGACCCGCTTCGTCGCCGGCTTCATCGGCTCGCCGGCGATGAATTTCATTCCCGCCAGGATCGGCCCGGACGGCGCCAGCACCGTGTTCGACCGGCCCGATATCCGCAGCCTGCCGATCGGGAAAAAGCTCGATCCCGGCCGCGAGGTGATCGTGGGCCTGCGCCCCGAACATATCACGGTCGGCGCGGCGGACGGCGCCGGCATGACGTTGAAAGTGGCGGTGGTCGAATCCACCGGATCGCTGACCTATCTGACCACCGAGGAGCCCCTGCAATTGACCATCGTGATGACCGGGCGCACCGAGCTGGCGCCGGGCGACGCGGTGCAGGTTTCCGTCCCGTCCGCCCATGTCCACATCTTCGACGCCGAAACCGAACGGGCGCTTTGAGGCAGTAAAAAACCCGGATGCCGGGGAGGGAGACCGGCATCCGGGTTCAGCTTCGACGGCGCGCATCCGGCAGCCGAGGGAGGGCGGCGCCAGGGCGTCGGCCTGTGTCGAGCTTGACGGAAGGGCAGGGGGGTGCCGCTTCCTCGCCTCTCTAGATAGGGTGCCGCACCGGACTTTCAAGGGCGCGACTTGGCCTAGAAAGCGCTGGTCAGCAGCGCCCCGGCAATCGAGAGAATGCCCAGCCCCGCCAGGCCCGCGGCCGCCAGCATGAGGCGAATGCGCTGGGCATGCGCCCCGCGCCGCGCGCTCCGCCGGATCGCGTCGATATCGGTATGCAGCTCGTCGAGTTCGAGATGGGCCATGGCCGCCTCCATGAGAAATCCGGCCGCAACAGCCGGAACGATCCTGGGGCCGCCGCCTTGTTCAGGGCTGTTCTCACCCGCTCCGGCCCAAGGATATGCAAGGCGGCCTCCGCGCTGAACAGCGGCCTGGAAACGCGGTTAATTTGAATAAAATACCGATCGATCCCATCTTGTATGGAAGATATTGAAACGCCCCTGCGAACATGGCACAAAGTGGCCATGACCCAGCCAGCCCATCTTCACCCCGATCGCCTGTTCCCCGCATCCGAGCCGGCGCAATCCATTGCGCGCGAGCTCTATCCGGCGGTGAAGGATTTGCCCATCGTCAGCCCGCACGGCCACACCGATCCGTCCTGGTTTGCCGACAATGGCCGCTTCTCGACGCCCACGGCCCTGTTCCTGACGCCGGACCATTACGTGTTGCGCATGCTCAGGAGCCGCGGCATTTCCTATGACGCGCTGGGCATTCCCCGCAAGGATGGCAAGCCGGTGGAACAAGATGGCCGCAAGGCCTGGCGGCTCTTTGCCGAGAATTATTTCCTCTTTGCCGGCACCCCCTCCAAGACCTGGATCGATCATTCGCTCCATGCCGTGTTCGGCATTGCCGAGGAATTGTCGGCGGCGACGGCGGACCGGATTTACGACGCCATCGAGGCCGGGCTGGCCACGCCGGACCTGTTGCCGCGCGCCATTCTCGACCGTTTCAATGTCGAGGTCATCGCCACCACCGAATTCGCGCTCGATCCCCTGGTCCATCACCAGAAAATGGAGGCCGACGATTATATCGGCCGCGTCCGCACGACCTATCGGCCCGATGACGTCACCGATCCCAGCCGCCCCGCCATCGTCGAAAACCTCAGGAAATTCGGCGAGCTGACCGGTGAAGACGTTGCCAAATGGGACGGGCTCATCAATGCCCATCGCAAGAGGCGCGAATATTTCCGCCGCTTCGGCGCCGTCGCCACCGATCACGGCGTGCCCAGCGCCAATACGGCCGATCTGCCCCTGGTGGAAAAGCAGGCCCTCCTCGACAAGGTGCTGGCGGGCCGGCACGACGCCGCCGACGCCGAATTGTTCCGCGCCCAGATGCTGACCGAGATGGCCCTGCTCTCGGTCGAGGACGGCATGGTCATGCAGATCCATGCCGGGTCGCGCCGCAATACCGATCCGCTGCTCTTTGCCGAGCGCGGGCCCGATCTTGGCGCCGACATTCCCGGTCCCACCGATTATGTCGGCGGCCTCAGGGCGCTGCTGTCGCGTTGCGGCAATGAGCCCAATCTGCGGCTCATCATGTTCGTGCTCGACGAAACCACCTATGCGCGCGAGCTGGCGCCCATGGCCGGCTATTGGCCCAGCCTGATGATCGGCCCGCCCTGGTGGTTCCATGATAGCCCGCAGGGCATCCGCCGTTATCTCGACCAGGTCGTGGAAANCGCCGGCTTCTANAANCTGGCCGGCTTCAACGACGATACCNGNGCCCTGCTCTCCATTCCNGCCCGCCACGATGTCTGGCGCCGCGAGGTCTGTGGTTTCCTCGGNCGCTGGGTGGGGGAGAACCGGCTGGCCCGCTCCACCGCCGAGGAAATTGCCAGGCATTTGAGCTATTCGGCTGCCAAGGACGCCTACAGGATAAAGTAGGGGCGTCATCGCCCCACTTTCATCACCTTTGCGCGCCACCCGTCGAATCCCGGCCCGGCTTCTGCTCTAATGGCGCAATGATGAATCAGTCTCCTGTCGAAACGGCGCTGAGCCGCGCCATGATCCGCTGGTCCTTGACCAAGTCCACCCCGGTGGCCGAAACGCCGCGAAGCTGGATTTTCAAGGTGGAGCAGAATGGCCGCAACCTGGCCGCCCTCAAGATATTGAAGCCCGTCGTGGCCGAGGAAGAGGGCAGGGGCTCGCGCCTCCTGCAATGGTATGGCGGGGACGGCGCCGCCACGGTTTTCGATATCCACGAGAGCACCATCTTCATGGAATGGCTCGATGGCGGCACGCTGGGCGATCCCGTCCGCGCCGGCCGGGACGATGAAGGCACCATTGCCATCGCCACGGTCGTGGCCAAGCTGCACCAGCCGCGCGATCCCGCCCCGGTCGATCTGCAGCCGCTGCGCGAGCGGTTCCAGCCCCTGTTCGATACCGATGTGCGCGCCTGGCCGCATACGGCGCGCGATCTCTATGCCCGCGCCAGCGGCATCGCGCTGCGCCTCTTCGATCGGCCGACGGCGCAGATTCCGCTGCATGGCGATCTGCACCACGACAATATCCTCTCCTCGGATCGCGGCTGGCTGGCCATCGATCCCAAGGGCGTCCTTGGCGATCCCTCCTATGATCTCGCCAATGTCTTCATCAATCCCCTGCGCGCGAACAATATGGCGGCCGATCCGCATCGCATTGCCAGCCGGGCCGACATCCTCTCCCAGCGCCTCGATTATCCGCGCAAGCGCCTTCTGGGCTGGGCCGCTGCCCACGCCGCCCTGTCCGCCTGCTGGGATTTGGCCGATGGTCAGCCCATAACCGGCATTCTCGCCGTCTTGCCCAATCTTCTCAGCGCTTACGACCAGGCCTGATCCAATTGCTCCCATCCGCTTCCCGCCGCTATTCGCGCCGCGCCGCACTCGCCCTGGGCGCCTCTGCGCTGCTCTCGGCCTGCGCCGCCACCATGCCGCCAATGCCGGCCAGAACCTCGGACCGGCCGGAGGATTTGACGCGCGAGCAGGTCGTGTCGGCCATCAATGCGGTCCGCCGCGCCAATGGCGCCGGCGCCTGGACCTATAACCCGGCGCTCGAAAGCGCCGCCCGCGCTCATGCGCGCCTCATGGCCAGCCAGGACAAGCTCAGCCACGACCTCGGCATCACGCTGCGCCAGCGGGTGAGCGAGGCGGGCTATGTCCTGGCCGTGGGCGAAAATCTCGCTAAGGGCTACAAGACCCTGCCGGAAACCATCGATGGCTGGCTGGCCTCACCGGGGCACCGCAATACCCTGCTCTCGCCCAAATTCGTCGAATTCGGCCTGGCTTTCGCCCGCACCGGCTCGGGCAAACTCTACTGGGCCATGATCGCCGGCGGCCCCTTCGAAGCCTGGCGCATCTGAGACGAAAGCCACGAGCGCCACGCGCGAATGGCGGGGCAAGGCAAACGCCGCCCCCCACCTCCCCCTTGAGGGGCTTCGAGCCGTCCCGAAGGGCAAATCTCTCCGGAGGAGAGATTTGAGGGGAGAAGGCCATGAGCGCTACGCGCGAATGGCGGGGCGCAGCTTGGCCGCAAGGCCTAGCGAAGCTAGGAGGGGGTGTCGGCGAGCAGTGGCGTTAGAAATCAAACACCCTGCCGCCCATCCCCCTCACCCGTCTCGGGCTTCGCCCGATCCACCCTCGCCCCGACGGGGAGAGGAATAAGAGGCAAACGCCGGCCCATTCTTCTCCCCCTCGGGGAGAAGGTGGCCCGTCAGGGCCGGATGAGGGGGCTGCTTCCACAAACGCCGAACCGAAAAACCAAAACTTATCCCCACCCCCATCACCCCATATTACTCTCCCCTCATCAGCCGGGTGGAGATGGGGTTGCAACGATCAACCGTCCGGCGACAGTCGGGAGGCCTCTGCATCGTTAACGGAGGCTGGGTCCGGGGATGGGAAATT